>SDBS01000261.1_pt1 | contig 48104 bp, 66 predicted proteins | sample 2277091 | NCBI WGS metagenome assembly SDBS01 (sample SAMN10404972, study PRJNA504765) | marine sediment metagenome | isolation source: marine sediment core GS10_PC15, 163 cmbsf | place: Arctic Ocean: Southern Knipovich Ridge | collected 2010 | reverse complement strand
ATAAAAAAGTGTGCCAAGAATGACACACTTTAAAAAATTTAATTAATTATAATTCTTCCATTAAGTATATCTTTAATATTTTTTAAAATATACTTTTTTGATGAAGGTTGTGAGAAAGTTTTATTTGAATTATTATCAATTTTATTTAATAATAATCTATAAATTTTTTCACATTCTTTAGAAAATAATTCTTTATTTAAAATTTTTAATTTTAAAATTTCAGTTTTTTTATCTTCTAAGTCAATTAAATTTTTTTCAATTTTTTCAAGATTATTATTAATATTTTCAAAATTTAATTTTTTAAAATAATCTTGATTTTTTTTAATTTCATCAATTGTTAAATCTTTTATGTTATTTAAAAAATCTTGACTTCTTGATGAAATTTTTAAATTTAATTTTTTAATGTTAAACATTTTTAGTTCTCCATGATTTAAAAATTTTAAAAAATTTAATTAATTTAACATTAAATGTAATATATTATATTATATTTAATGCTAATAATATTTTGTTGTCAAAGAGCAATGTTTTAATTAAATATAATATATAATATTAACATTAAAATGTAAATATAAATATTAATATATATTATTTTTTATAAGTTATTGATATATAATAGGTTATAATGATTTATTAATAATAACATGTAAAGTAAAATTATTTAATAATATTAAAATGATTAATGTAACTTATTATATATCAATAACTTATATTAGTGTAAAGTATAATTAATTTTAATATTATATAAGTTGTTATATAATAATAGTTTATAAATATTAAAATTTATATGTTATTATTAATAATATGTTATTTTTATAAGTTATTGATATATAATAATTTATAAATTAAAATTTTATATGTTATTATTAATAAATAAATATAAAATATAAATAACATTTACAATATATTATATATATAATCTATTTTTTGATTATTTTTGATTATATAAATATGATAATTTTGAAATTTATATATAAATAAATATAAATAGACTTTAAAACTTTAATATATTAACATAATAATGTATTAAATATAAATAAATATTAATATATTAAAATGTTAAAATATTAAAATTTTAAAGCCCTAAGGTCGATTGTAAAGTTTAATTAACATTGCCCCTTCCCTTTACGCGCCGCTCTAAATCTTGAAAACTTATACTGATTACCAAGAAATGACTTAAGATCTCTATAACTAAAGATTATAAAGGTGTTTTAACTTAAAATTCCTTTTATATATATAAGAAACATGGAACAGAACAAAAACCCAGAAAAGACAAATCATAACACTAAGTTTGGTTCAATGCCAAAACCTTTCGATCAGTATGGTTTAGCAACTACACCCATACATGGAATAGTTGAAGTAGCAAGTATAATGGAAAAAATACCAAAACATTATAAGTTAACTGAAGAGGAACTTACAAAAACCTTTAATGTTTCTGAAAAGATGGAAGCTCATTACTGGGTAGCAAGATTACTTGGTGAGATGTATACCCTTATGGAAATATGTGAACTAGCTATAAAACAAGGACGTCGAGGTATAAGACGAGAATTTGTTGCATCAGTACGCGACCATGCCGTGTGGCGAGAAGCTATCAAGAAGTTTAGAGTTAATTGGTTGATAAATATCTATACCGATATACCATTAGCTAACACAAAGGTACGCCTTAGGGAGTTAACTGAGATGTATTATAAGTTAATGGGTAAATATCCAGGTCTTAAATGCATGGCAACGTTAGAACCTGATGGTAGGCCACGAGTAAAAGTGTATGACCCGATGACTGATGGTCAAGATCAAAATAATGTGGAGGTATTTGACCAAGAAACAGCTGAGATAAAAGTAGAACATTCAGAAGATAAAGGACATAAGGTTAATATCTCAAAGAAAAATCGCTTCCCAGAAGCAGCCAAGATCTTAGAACAGATTAGGGTAGAATTAGTCAATGCTGATGAAAGCATGATGGATACTTCAGAATACATGCAAATTATAAGAGAATGTGGGTTTAAGACTTTTGATGTGTGAGGTAAAGGTAATACCAGTAATTGATAAGCGTATGCAAGGCCTTTGTAGGCGTGAGTATAAAGATCATCCACGCGGATGCCCTAATTGGGGGATAAGTCCAGATTGTCCGCCTGGATTGCAGTTATTTAATGAATTAGTAGATATTAACAAAGAAATTATTGCTATATATACAGTGTTTAATCTTCCTGAACAAGAAAAAAGGATGAGAGCTAAACACCCAAGATGGACTATAAGGCAATGTAGAAATTCTATGTGGTGGAAAAAAGCTGAGATGAAGAAGTTATTTAAGTTGGTCGAGAAGTTTTGGATACGCGAGGGCAAGAAGCATATCATTTTTAAGATTCCAGAGGCTTATGGAGTTAATGTTACAGCAACAATGAAAAGTGCAGGAATTATACTTCAATGGCCTCCAAAAGATAAAGTGTATATGATAATGTTAGCAGGTTTAGTATGAAACACAAAGGAGAATTTTATGTGGAAATGGTTTAAGTCAATATGGAAGACAGCTGATGATGATGTGTTTGTAGAGTATAGTGCATATATGGGTGGAAATGTTATAGCACAAGACAAGCTGTATCACTTCATCATCTGTTATCTCGGATGGAATGTTTTATCACTTGTTTTTAGCTTTTATGCAATGATAGGTATAGCAATTGGTGTTAGTCTATTTTGGGAAATTGCTATCGATTACTTTCATAGATCAAAAAAAGCATCATGGAAAGATATTATTGCTAATGGTATAGGTTTTATCTGTGGAATAATTACGTAATAATAAAGAGTTAATATATAGACAGTGAAAAAATATTGTATAAATGAAGCAAAACTTTATCGTAAGATAGGTTATGAACCCATGGAATCTCAGGCTGAGGTTCATTATGACCCAGCTCGTTTTAAAGTTAATGTTCGTGGGCGCCGAAGTGGAAAGTCGTTCGGAGCTGCACATCATGCATTACCTCATTTGCTTGTCCCTGGATCTCGAGGATGTGTCTTAGCGCCTACTTACGATCTTTGTGACAAGGTCATGCGTGAGATAAATAAGATAATCTTTTATAAGATGTCTATGCCAGCATGGAACATTGGTAAGATAAGAGGTGGGTTACGCTATGCGAAGCTTAAACTTGGGCCATCGGAACTTTTCGCTTCCGAAGTTTGGGCACGCTCAGCTGATAACCCTGATTCAATCTTGGGTGAAGGATATGATTGGGCTATAGTAGATGAAGCTGCTAGAGTATCTAAGGTCGTAATTGAACAATATTTAAGACCCACATTATCAGAACGTAAAGGTTGGGTTCTTTATATTACTACACCAAATGGTTTTAACTGGCTCTATGATTATTACCTACGTGGTAAATCCAATGAAGAAAAATGGAGAAATTGGAATGCATGGCAACATCCAAGTTCAACGAGTATTTATTTACCACCAGAAGAACTTATAGAGGTTAAGCAAGAACTATCTCCTATATTTTATGAACAAGAATATGAAGCTAAGTTTACATCATTTGCAGGTCAAGTATATGGTGACTTTAACAGGCAAATACATGCTAAGCATAAGATTAACTATGATAGTAGATACCCTTTATATGTTGCTATGGACTTTGGTTATCGTATGCCAGCAGCAATTTGGGCACAGATAGTTCATAGTGAAACTGGACCCAAGTTAGTTATCATTGATGAGATATTGCACATGGAACGCATGAGTACTGCTGATTTAAAGATGGCGATTCTTAGACGTAACATACAACGGGGATATATAGTTGATAAGTATTTTTGTGACCCAGCTGGTAAAGGCATGAGCCAAACAGCTGGTAAGTCTGATCTTGACGTGTTTAGAGATCCTACGATAGGTCCTGAAGATATGAGGCGTGATAGACGCGTGCTAAAGTTACTTTATAGGACAGATAAAGCAGCAACCAGTATTGACAATGGTATTAAGCTTGTTAGGACGTTGGTATATAATGCTGCTGGTGTTGTGTCATTGTTTGTGTCATCTGATTGTACTGGGTTTATTGAAGATTTAGAAAAGTATCGATATCCACAACGCAGGGATGAACTTACTAATCAACCTGCAGAAAAACCATTAAAAGATGGTAGAAATGAACATGGATGTGATTCTGTTCGTATCTTAGCTGTTAACTTAGCAAGTAACTTTAAACGTTTATGTTATATAAAAGGATTGGTGCAATAAATGGCAGGTCAAAAACTTAGTGGAGGTAGGCCGGGGAGTATGGCCGGTCGCGCAAAGATAAATATTAAAACTCATCCTATCTTTGACATGTGGATAGATGAATGGGATTTTTTAATTAATGCATTTGAAGGTGGGCAGAATTTTTTAAGAGAAAATTACCTTTTTAGACATGAACGTGAGTCTGGTGAAGGGTATGCCGGGCGTAAGAGGCGTGCATATTATTTAAACTATATTAAGTTAGTTATTAACTTATGGATATCGCACATGAAGAAGGCTTTACCTAATAGAGATGATGTGATGGGCAATGATGAATTTAGTGATTTTTCTAAAAATATTGATTTAAAGAATCATGATATTGATGAGTTTTGGGTTGGTAGAATATTCCCACTTGTTGAAGCGATTGGTATGGTACATGTGGTATTGTCTGATTATATACCTGATGGGGTTAATTCTGATAATATTATTACTATGCAGGATCAAAAAGATGTTGGTATAAGAGATAGGTTAATTGTAAAATTACCGCAACGTATGATTAATTGGAAGTTACAATCTGATGGTACTTATGATTGGGTTATGTTTGAAAATCAATATATAAAACAAGATGATTGGAAAAGTGAACCAGTTGAGATTATTGATTACACAGTACTTACTAAGAATGAAGAAATTCTTGTAGATGATGCAAATAAAGAGCAGAAAAGAACTAAACATAACCTTGGATTTGTTCCTGTAGTAACTATTAAAGGTCGTGAATCAGAACAATATGAAGGTCTTGGTATTGCTGGAATGTATGATGTGGCAATCATTAATAGAGAAGTATATAACATATCATCACTTATACAGGAATTTTTATATAAACAATGTTTTAATTTTTTAGCAGGTCCTGAAGAGCTTATATCTGATGAAGAAGGTAAGATAAAATTAGGAGCTAATGGTATACTTCCGATCATAGGTGATATTAAACCATTTTATGTTTCTCCACCAATAGATCCAGCTCAATTTTTACAAACAGAACGCGATAAGTTAATTCAAGAGATGTATAGGCATTCTATCTTAAGAGATAAATCAATTGAAAAGAATGACCCAGCCAGTGGGATTTCTAAGGCGTATGATACAGATGAGACTGGGCAGCATTTATCTGAAAAAGTAATGAATATTGAAGATGCTGAAAATGTAATTGTTAAGATGTATTATAAGAAACATGGCATAACTTTAGATGAAAAGGAACGCCATGTTAGGTATCCTAGAAATTATGATATTAAGTCAATAAATGATGAGTTGTTTGAAATAACAGAGATATTTAAACTTAATTTTAGTGAGACATTTAACCAAGAAAAAGCTATTATATTGGTTAAAAAGTTATTGTCACATGCTGATGAAGCTACTATTGCAAAGATTATTAAAGAAATTAGAGAAGGTAATCCCGCTGAAGATGACATCTTTAAAATGTCTAATACGGGTTTTAAAGAACAATCCGATGTTAATAAGGGTGATAATAAAGGAGGAAAACCACAGGTTGGCGCTGATTTAAGTCAATCGAATAATCCACAATAATGGCTACGTTAAGAAAATATTGGCGTGACGTTGATAAGGCGACAGAACAAGCATTGCTTAATACTATTAATATTGCGTTTATTATTAATATGTCTAAGCTTTATGAAGGTGATGATTTTTACATACAAAGGATTAAATCTATGTATGTTGATGGTGTCAATGATTATATGAAAATGGCTATACAATATGGTAAAAACTTCTTTGAATCAGTTATAAGTGATTTAGGAAATACACCAGTAAAATTGTCTAAACGTGACTTACAGTTAGCATATAATCGAGCTATGAGTATTACTAGAGGATATATAAATTTAGCTGTAAATGAATTTTCTGCTGAAGTTCGAATAATGGCTAACAACATGCGTGTTCTTGATATGAAAAAAGAAGCGATTGTAGGATATTTTGCTACTGAACAACGGGAAAATAGACCACTGTTTAGTCGATTTAATAATCGTATGCGTAAGATAATTGATGACGGTGTTGATCGTGCTGCAGCATTTGTATACCATGAAGGTATGAAACGTCAGTATTCTAAACAACAGAATATATTATTTACGTGGATTGCTGTTGGTGATAAACGAACATGCCCGGATTGTAGAATAAGACATAAAAAGTCAGATTTGTATAATGAGTGGAGAGTTATAGGTTTTCCGAGAACTGGATTTACTTTTTGTCTTTTATCTTGTCGTTGTATTTTAGTCCCTGAACAATATGTAGATGATGAACTTGATCTTTCTAAACCATTAGTTAGAAAGACGTTTAAGATAAGAGGGGGTAAACTCAATCAAGATTAATTACAAAGGTGTTTTTATATGTGTGTTGTTAATATAAGATTAACTATAGAATTTTAATGTAAAATAAGGAGTGTTGTGATGTCTGGAACTGCAAATGTTAATGATGAGAAATTAACCTTTACCCAAGAAGAATTTAATCTTAAGATTAAAAATTCTAGAGAAGGAACAATTACAGAAGTGCTTGATGCCCTTGGGCATGGTGGTATGTCTCTTAAAGATGTTAAACAAAAGTTAAATGATGAAGTTGCTTCTAAGTCACAAGCTGAAAAAGATAAACTTGAGAAGGATAAAAATTATAAAAAGTTACGTGAACAAGAAAAATCCGAATATGATAAAAAAATATCAGAAGCTAATAATGAACTAAAAAAGTATAAAAGTGATGCTTTAAAAACTAAGATAAATAATAAGATAATTTCAGAGGCAACGCGGCAAGGTGCGGTTGATCCTACTGATATTACAGCATTATTATCTAGTAACATTAAGTTAGATTTAGATGATGGGTCTTATTCTATCAAAGATTTTGATGGGCAAATACTCAGTGTTAGTGATGCGGTAAGTAATTTGTTAAAGAGTAAATTACACCTTAAAAAGGCTAACTTTAAACCATCTAGTGTAAAATCAGATGTTAAAGGTGGTGAAGGTGGTGAAGGTGGTGGTAATGACGAAGGCCAAGGTGGCGATGAAGATACTTTAAGTCATAGTTCATATATGCGTGAAATTAAAGATTTAAATGAAAAGTATCGAGGTCAACATCTTGGTTCAGAGTATAATAAAGAACTTAATGCATTAAATACTAAATATAGTGATGCAATAAAAAGTTCTGTTTAATTAAGGAGTTTTAATGCCAACTTTTATTCATACTGGTGGTGGTGGTGCATCTGCAGTTCAAACTGCGTATTCTCAACAAGCATTATATCCATTTAAAAACAATCTTATTTTTGGATCAGCAGCTAAAGAGAAAGTGTGGAATTTGGATGAAGGTGATCCAATGCCAGGTAAAGAGGTTACATTCACACTGTATAATCATTTCTCAGCAAGAACAGCAGCCCTTGTTGAAACAGCAGATCCGACAGGTGTTGATCTGTCTATGTATCAAAAGTCCATAACTCTTGTTGAGTATGGTAATGTGGTTACAAGAACTGCAAAGTTTAAGGCAACTACATTTCTTGATGTTGATCCTGATATTGTGTTTTTAATAAGTTATAATGCATCTACTTCATTAGATTTAGTAGCACGCGCTGCGTTTGATGCTGAATCTGGTGCAACTTGGAATCTTTTTGCTTCTGGTAATGCTGTTGCTTCGATAGGTGATCAATCTACTCTAACATGGGTACACGTTAGAGCTATGCATAATAAGTTATTTAGAAGTAATGTTCCTCCACCTCGTATGTTAGTTTCTGGTGAACAACTTCATGGGGCTGTAATACATCCAGATTCTATGGCCGATCTTAAAGCAGCTACTGGTGCGGGTAATTGGAGAAATCCAAAAGAATATGTTGATGCATCTGAATTACGTACTGGTGAGATGGGTGCAAATGAAGGATTTTTCTTTCAAATAACCAATCATTCCCGTGTTCAAATTACTGCTGGTGCAAGTTATGATTCAGAAGGTTCAGCTGATGTATATACTTCATATTTCTATGGGTATGAAGCTGTTGGTAAAGCGAACGGTAATGTCGGAAGATATGTTGAAGATGATGGTACAAATGGTGAATTTTCAGTTGTGATTAGTGGTCCTTTTGATAAATTACGTAGGTTACGTAATGTTGGTTGGAAATCATTGTGTGGTTATGGTGCTATAAGAACTGGAAGTTTGTATAAATATTATCATGCTTCTGCTTTCCAAACCCAAGTTATACAAGATGAAGCTGGTGCTTAATAAATAATTTAATAGCATAGGAAGAGCTTTAATTAGCTCTTCCTAAAATTAAGGAGAATGTAATGAAAATTGCTGTGAAAATGTATGCTGAATTTGGACAAGATCCGCAAAATATAACTAAATTATATCCAGTAAGAAGAAATTTACAGGGTCAAGATTTTGTGCCTGTATATAATATACCATTTGAATATGCTGTAGCATTATATAATTGCGGCAAGTTATGTAATAAATATGCTGAACAAGTAAGACAAGTACTTACTGGTGAGCTTAAAATGCCATCTAATGAACTTGGTGGTGGTGAACCAACTGTAGTTGGAAAAGATACTGAACAAGCTGCAGATATGGCTGGTAGCTCTAAAATTTTAAGTAATTTTGATACAGCTGGAGTTAATTTACAAGCTACTAAAGATGGTGAAGCACAAATTAGTCCAATTTTGCAAGGCAATGAAGTAGAAAAAGCAATGAATGAAATAATAGATAGTGAAATGATGAGTGAATAATAATTTGAATGTTAAATTTAAGGATGTGAAAAATGTTAAATGAGTTAGCTGTTAAAGATAGACAAGAACATATATTAACAAAATCAAGTACAGAAAATACACCAGTAAAACCCCAAGCACTTTTTAAAATTTCCCATAGTTTTAAAACAGAAAATGGATATTTAAGACGTGGAAGAGCAGGTGATAATGATTTAAGTATTGCAATGTTTGTTAAAGATGAGGGTGAAACTATTTATGAAGTATTAAATGCTGTTAAAGCTGTTGCTTTAGAATATGTCATAGGTATTGATGAATCTACAATAGATAATACGCGTGATGAAATTGTTCGTTTTAGAAAAATGAATCCTAATCATAAATTTATCTTATATAATTTTAAATGGTGTGATGATTTTTCTTATCACAGAAATCAGGCGATCGAAAAATGTACACATTCATGGATATTAATATTAGATGGGCATGATTTATTTCAAATTGATAATATTAATACATTAGTTGATGTTATGAATACAATGCATGATGATGTGTTAATTGTACAATTTCTTATTTATATGTCTCCTGATAAGTATAATATACCAACTACATTTTTTCCACAACCGCGCTTGATTAGAAATAATCCAAAGTTACGTTATGAATCCGCTATACATAATGTTTTAAGATCACCAAAAATATTTAACAAAGTTGTAGTGTCAGATCTTATTATTTTACATAAACGTAGTGAAAATAAAAAGGCTATAAGATCAAAACAACGCCAAGATATTGGTGTTAAATTTTTTGAAAAAGTTCTTAAGGATAAACCGAAAGATTTACGTTCTTTATTTTATTTAGGTAATATTTATCTTGAAGATACTGGTGATAGTAAAAAGGCTATTGAATATTATACTAAGTATTTAGATGTTGATGATGGTGTTTATCGGGATGAACGTAGTCAAGTAATGATTAATTTATGTTCAATATATATTATTAATAATATGTCTAAAGAAGCATTTGCAATGGCAGCAAAAGGTATTGGCGAAGGTTATCAACGGCGTGAATTTTGGATGTTATTGGGTCAATTGCTTTTTAATAATGGTGATTCAAAATCAGCTATACCTTATTTTTTAATGTCTACTAAGTTACCAATGCCAATGTGTAACTTATTTTTAAATGGTGCTATGTATACGCACGCGCCTTGGGAATCTTTAGCTCAATGTTATATAAAGCTGGAAAATTATAGAAAAGCACGTGAATGCTATATTAATATGCTTGAATTTATGCCTAAAAATCCTATAATGATTGCTAATATTAGAAATTGTGAAAGTAAGATGCATATAAAAGAAAAAGTAAAAAGTGGTATTAATATAATATTTTTCGATAGTAATAGAGTATTTATCGATTCTGTATGTGCTCAACTTTCAAAGAAAAATAATGTTAGACTTAGTTCTGAATTTGATTTAGGTCTTGCAAATATGGCTGATATGATATTTATAGAATGGGCTGATAACAATGCTATACAAGCAACAGAAATTCAACTTGAAACACCTGTTATATTACGAGTTCATAAATATGAATTATTTACACCTCATTTTAAGTTAATTAATTTTAATAATGTATCTGCATTAATATTTACATCAGAACATATTAAAAAATTAGCTATTGAAATGTACCCAAATCAATTAGAAAATCTTGAACTTAATAATAAATTAATTATTATTCCGAGTAATGTAAATACTGATTATTTTAAGTTGCTTAATGAGTGGGATAATAAGCAAATTGTCATTTTAGGTAAAAATAGTTATACTAAAAATTATCAAATGATATTTGAATTAGCATATAATAATCCAGATCTTGTATTTAATATTATTGGTGATACATCAATACAACTTGATCATATACCATTTTTTAAACATAAATCTGATAAAATTAAAAATGTTATATTTCATGGTAATATTCAACAGAATGAATTAAACAGGAAAATTTCTGAAATTAAGCCTGGGTTTATCATAAATACATCACTTATTGAAGGATGCCCTTATAATATATTGGAAATGATGTCGAAAGGTATTATCCCAATTCTTTATGATTATCCTGGTGCATGTGAAGGTTTAAAATTAGATAATAGTCATATTTATAATAGTGTAAATGGATTTAGAGTAATTTATAACCATTTAAAAAATAAGCCAAAAGAATATAGAAAAACACTTAGAGCACATGTAAAATCTAATTTTGATGATTTAGTTATATTGCCTAAAATTGAAAACGTTATGATGAATATATATGATAATTGGTTTGTTAATTATAAGTATAAAAAAGATCCTTTAAAAGAAATAAATTCAAAGTTATTAGAATTAGATGAGGTAATTGGTGAAGATAAGGGTTGAACAATATTCTGGTACCGCTGTAACAAACACTTCATCTGTACAATTTGTGACATTAGTAGATCCAGATATATCTGAATTTAAGACTTTAAAACTTGAGGGCACAGCTTCTTATGAAGCTACTGTTGGGGAACGTGTGACATATTCTTGTTTTACTGTTCATCATAATGATGGGTATCATCCATTATCTTGGGGTGGTTTAAAATTTCATAAACTTACTGATGGTGATTATGTTATGCAACTTAAAGAGGATAAATATTTAGCCGATGAATATTATTATACTGTAACAGATAGTAATGGTGACATGATAGCTACATTTGGTGATGATAGTAATCAGATAGATTTATCTAATATTATTGAATTTAGGCATTCTAAATTATTACTTTATGAACAAGCTTTTTGTAATGTTGCCAATATTAATTCTAGACTTGTTAGTGCTGTACAAGGTAGAATTACTATTGGTGAATCAAAAACAGAAGGTGATGTTAATGAGATAACATTTGATTATGTATATCAGCTAATACGGGAAATTTATGCAGAGATGTCGATTGCTTTAGCAAGAAGGTATAAATTACCTATTAGAGTTGAAACATCAGAAGCTGAAAATTATTTAAGTGCTATTGCTTCTAAAAAAGTATGTTATGAATTATATATATCATTATATCCTACAGCAAAATTTGGTGATATGCCAAATGCTATTAATAGGTGGAAATCTGACTATGACAGATTTATAAGAGATATTTATAAAACACCAATTAAAGGTATTAAAAGTAGATTAGAAGATGGGCTCGGTACATTTCAAATTGCAAGAGGTGGTTAACATTGGTTCAAAATGTTGCAGCGTTTAATTTAACACTTAAAAATTTTAAAGGTATACAACATGTGGTTGATAAGTATATGGTTAATTTACAAGATATGAGACCATTATGGAAGATGCTTGAAAAACATGTAATATCTGTTAATGCAATGAAAATATTTGTTGAAGGTCAAAGTACTTGGGAAAATTATAGAAATCCTAATTATAGAAGTTGGAAATATAAGTCAGGTTTTTATTTAACTAAGTTGAGAAAAACAGGTGAGTTATATAAGGCATTTATGTTACCAGGTAGTCCTGGAAATTTATCTATTAAAGAAAAAACAAAGTGGAGATATGGTATTAATTTGCTGTATAGTCATTTTGCAGATAAAGAAGGTTATCCAGCATTGCATAACGTTGGACAAGGTAAGTTACCAAAAAGGCAATGGGCTCTTATGTCAACGTGGATGCAAACACGCATGCATGTTATGTTAATACAATGGGTTCAAGCTATCATGCGTGGTGAGAAGTACGAATGATGCTTAAAACATATATAGGTAAAGAAGCACAATTACGTAATTTAAGAGATGGTATAGTTGATTATCTTAATGTATTTAAAGATTATAACAATGATAATTGTATGCAAAAAATTGCAAATGTACTTAAATCTGATACAGTTGAAGGAATTATCCAATTCCCATCACTATCATTATCAATACCACAGATAAATTTTGGTGATAGTATTGGGACTGGCGAAGATATTGAAGGCGCTCATGTGGTATTAATATATCCTATAAATTTACATATTATTTCTATTGATAGTGTTGAAAGTATCACGGATGAATTAGAATTAATAGATAATTTTCTTAACTATCTATTAAATCACCCAAACTTATATACATCTTGGGTGTTTAATGGTTTTTTAAATGTTATACCAGATCAATTTTTTGAAAAGTCTGCAAGTTTTGGAATTACTTTTTTAGTTGGTCTTAGAGGTATATATCATATATAGGAGAATCTATGATTAAGGTATGTGTTAAAGTTAATGGTTGGAAAAGGTTAAAGATAGGTACAATTAAAACTTTTCCTAATAACATGTTAGAAGAACTTGAGTTAACAGAAAGCCAAGGAATGATTGGTATAATTTATACACATAAATATGATGAGAATTTTAATGCAGATTTTGCATTATGTGAAAAAGATAAGGATGCGTTTGATGATTTAAAAACAATTAATATAAAAGAAGAAATTGGAATTAACATAAAAGAAGGAGATAATAATGCCGCGTAAATCTTATGTTTCTTGGGGAGAAGGAATTGCCTATGATTCTGTAAATGGACTCTTTTTCCCATCAGTTGAGATGGTTCAATTTAACTTTGGGCTAGAAACTATTGAGATAGAAGATGCAGATAGTATGGTAAACGCATTTGAAGCTGTCAAGATGCCATTAACGGGTCATATTTCATTTGGTAAACTTAATAGTGATATATGGGTGATGTTAACTGGTGGGGAAGCTTCTGCTGGGGGTATGACCAGGGTTAGACACGAAGCTCATACTTCTGAAGGGGATGGTGCCGAAAGTGCTGCATTTGATTTAGACGCTACACCATCTGAATATTCAGATTTAATTCGTCAAGTTGATGGTGGTATTTTAAAGCGTGTAGCAGCAACCCCAACTGGTGGAGAATATACACTTATTGGTACCCATGTATTATTATCTGGATCTGCAGGTGGTACATTTGATTATGATTGTGATTATCTTGTAGATACTGATGCTGATCAAGTTACCGTGTTAGTTGAAGATAATGATTCACCTACAAACTTCGGTTTAGTTGCAACATTTCGTGGTGTGGATAAAGACGCTGCTTCTGAAACTAAAGGTGATATTATTATTATTGCACCAAAATGTCGTAGAACTGGGCAAATAACATTTGGTGGTGGACCCAAAGCTCAAAATAAAGTTGAATTCGACTTTGTCATTGAAAAATCACCTGGTAACCCACTTTATAAGATGATATTTCCAAGCGCTTAATTTAGTATAGGAGATAATTATGTGTAAAAAAGATGAGTTACTTGATGGGTTAAATATAGATAATTTATCAAATACAGAAATAAGAGCTTTACAAAAGTTAAAAGGTACAATTAAGTCAGCACATAAAGGTGATGGTATATTAGATACAGTATCTAATATTCTAGATAATCCAGCTTTACAACTTGTATTAGAATCTATTGGTGATTGTAAAGAGTTCTCTATAATTGATAAAAAATCTAATAAATTATCTATACCTGAACTTGATATGTATGGGTTTTTGTTAACCAAAAAATTTAGTGAAGCAATAGATAATGAAAGAGAAAAAGGTGTTCAATATATAATGCCATTTTCTTATGTATTTATTGCTTTTAATCAAGAAAATAGTACAATTAAAGACTTAACTAATGAAGAATTTATTAAAAGAGTTTATGATTTTTCTAGAACTATACCATATACTAATGAAAATCTTAGTGGTATGACGAATTTTTCATTATATATTGTTAGAAATTTTCTTGGTTTGAAGAAAGGGGTGATTCAGGCGGAATAAAAAAACATGGTGATGAAGTCTTATTAATGTTGCATCACATGTTTGCTGAATATGATTTTAAGTTAGAAGATGTATTACGTATGAAATTACGTAAATTTGTTGTGTATATGATGGCACTTGTGGAATATAATAAAAAGTTTAATATTGAGGATAATTAATGCTCGGTCAGCAAAAAGATGCTGAAATTAAAGTAACCGGTAATGTACAAGATGCTGTAAATAAGCTTAATCAAGTACATAAACAAATAGGTAAATTTGAAAAATCAATGGCTGGTGTTAAAACATCTACTGGTAAAGCTGGCCAGGGTCTTTATACAGCATCAGGTCAATTTGAAAAATTTACTAAAGCAACCAAAAAAGCAACTGAAGTTATTGCTAAACCCAAAGGTTTTGCAAATCAAGTTGCCGGTTTAGCATTTATTATACGTACAACGTTTTTATTTAGTTTAGCAAGTATTGGTATTACAGCTATAAATAAGTTTAAAGCTTCTATTGGCCAAGCTGTAGTACAATTGATGGATTTTGAATTACAACTTGCCGAGATAAATACCTTATTAGATATAAGTGATTTTCGATATCAACAATTACGTAAGACATTGCGTGGTATAAATAAAGAATATAGGCAATCAATGGAAGTAATGACTCGTGGTGCATATGATTTGATATCTGCTGGAGTTGCTTTAGAGAATCTTGAAGAAACTCTTAGATTAACTGCTATGGCGGCTACAGCTGGATTGACTGATCTTGATGTAGTAGCACGAGCATCTATTGCTACAATTAATTCATATAAATTAGCACACGAAGATCTTGAACATGTGCTTGATCTTGAATTTCAGACAGTTAAATTAGGTGTATTAGTCTATCAAGATGTTGCTGATAATATTGGTGTTATACTTCCAGCTGCTGTTAGACTTGGTGTATCACTTGAAGATTTACATGCATCATTTGCTACGCTAACAAAAGCTGGATTAGGCCCAGCTATGGCTGCTACTGCATTATCACGTGCATTTGATCAACTTATGGAACGTTCTGAAGCATTAAAGAAAGCTGGTATACCTATATATGATGAAGTGACTGGTAAATTTAGAGGTATGGCTGCTATAATTGATGATATACGTGTTAAGATTGGTAGAATGACGGATGAACAAAGAGCATGGTTTTTTGACCAGATAAATTTTGAAATTAGAGCTGGTAGAGCAATGTCTGGTCTTGTTAGTCAATATGATACATTAGTTGATTCTATAGATGATATGTATCATGTAACTGGTCAATTTACAACTGCATTTGATAAGATGGCTGATACATCTATTGTTAAATTAGATGTTGCTAAAGATAAAATAGGCGATTTAGCTTATGAAATGAAAAATACATTAATACCACCATTAGTTGCAATTGTTGAACTTTTTGCAGAATTAGCAAAACCAGGTCCTCTTTTAATAGCTTGGGTAACAAACCAAACTGGTGTTATGGATACTACTATAAAATTAATAATGGGAATTATTGCGGATAAATTTGGTTATGATATATATAAAGAACCTCATGTGGCAGAATATAAAGCTTTTTCTCCTGAAGAAATGCAAGAAAAATATATTGATTTACGAGTTAGGCTTAAAACTTTAAATGAACTATTAAAAATTGGTTATAAGTATGAGGAACAAAAAAATGTTGTTTTAGAACGCCGTGAAATATTAATAGAAAAATTGGAATTATTAGAACGTGTAGCAATTTCTAATAAAGTTAAATTATTAAAACTTGATATATTAAGAGGAAAAGTACATAGACCTGCAGAAGATCCAGCTGAAGTAGAACGTATGTTGAAAATATCTAAGTTACAAGATGAATATGATAAAAAGCATAAGAAAAATTTAGATAGTATACGCCTTGCAATAATGGCAACAGGTATTGCAGCAAAAGATGTATTTGATCTTAGTGAAGATGAATTACTTATCTTAGAAAAACAATTAAAAATACAAGAAGAACAAAAGAAACTATGGGATAAATATCTTAAGACTAAACAAAAGTTAATTTCTATTGGTATTACAAAAGATATAATATTAGGTACAGATTTATCCGAAACTACGTTATCATTTTTAACCTCACGTTATAATAAGGCGGCTTCTTTAATTCATAAATGGCAAATTATCTTGATAGATCAAGGATATAAATTACAAGATGTTATAAAGATGACATACTATGATGCTGTTAAATTAGAAGAATTGGAAGAAAAACGTCAAGAACAGTTGCGTAAAATGGAACGTGATACACAATACAGAATGCGTGAAGCTGAACAGGCAATAAATTTTGTGTTCGTTGATCCTATGCAAAATGCGTTTGATGATATAATATATGGGACAGAACGTCTTGATAAAGCATTTTCTGATATGATCGACGGTATATTAAAATCATTAGCAAGGCTTATGTTTTCTAGGTTATTACAAAGCTTCGTTAACTTTTTAATACCAACAAACTTTTTTGGCCAACTATTTGGGTATGCAACTGGTGGTGGTGGTGGTGCAGGTCTTGGTGATTTAGGAGGTGGAGGATTTGGTAAAACTGTTCCTAACATTCCATCACTTCCTAGTCAACCCAATAGTATTGTTATTGTGCAAAATATAAGTGTTAATAGAATGTTACCACACACAGAAGAAACATTACGAAGATTTAGTAATGATCAACAAACATTAGCATTAAAAGAAGCTGCAAGAGAATTATGATAGAAATTAAGATGCGCAAATTTATACCAGATGAATCCTGGGTAGAAAATTTGGAAAAATATTTACCAAAAAGTAGTTTTGGTGCCTTAAAATATGTTCTTGAGACTGAATTAGCATCACCAATTGCACCTTCAGTAAGTTTATATTTTTATGATGTAGATAATGTAATAAATACTTTAATTGGTTCAGGATTAATTACATATAAATACGAATTAGTTATAATTAAAAATGGAATAAGATTATTTGGTGGATTTTTAGATCCTAAATCTGTAAATCGTATTTCACGAGAAAGAATAATTTCATTTACTATATTATCATATAGATATGCACTTAAATTTGAAAATGGAGAAGAAGTATATGATAGATATTATGAAGATAGCACCAGCGGTAGTACTAAGGTATGGTATAATTTTAAAGCTACAAATGAATTAGTTAATAATATATATGATAGGTTAAATTCAAATGATCCAAGTATAGTTATTGATAAATTTATCGATTATTATCACTTATTAGATTCTTCCGGTAAAAAATTCTTATCTTTTAGAGATAAAAATGAGCTTTTAAATTTACCATCACCAACTAATATATATGGCATATTAAATGACCCAAGTAATAAAGATATATTTGCAATTTTTTATGATGATGGGTATTATAGAGGTAATTTTGATATTGGTTTTAAGCGTGTAATAAACCCATGGCATGATGAAAGGGCTGTTGAACCAGCAAATTGGATTAATCAAGATCTTGATAGTACTGCTAAAATACATGCTAGGCATCAATTATCTCGAATATCTGGATATGGTAATGATATGAATTATTGGGATGTATCTGATGTTGCTTATGCTACTGGTAGAGAATTATGTCTCGGCGTTAGAGTAGAAAATAGTGAGGAAGAAAATTATGCAAAAGATGTCGTAATCGGTCGTAGATTATATTCAGGTAGTTCTTGGGGTGCTTGGGGTTATTCTGTGTTATTTAGTGGTTATTCAAGGGCAATAATATTACCATTTAAATGTACTAATGTTGACTCTAGAACTGGGAAGTGGTATTCTATCTTTAGAGATACGGATGGTTGGGTTTGGGTAGAACGTTTTAATAATAATACAACATGGGAACAAAGTTTTATATCTAATACGCGTTTATTTAGAAATTATATACCTTATGAAGAAGTGCGTTTAGTTTCTAATACAGCTAAACTTATAAATGAAGGTAATAATTCTAAGTTGTTTATGTTACAAACAACTACACAGGAACTTGTTGTGTTTAATCCAAGTACTGGGCATTTTGCTTATCATGATTTAGAATTAATTCTTGGGAGTGGTATCTATTGGAATTTAGAATCATTAACATATAATAGAGATACTGATGAATATTTTAGTTGGATGTTAGAAGCGGACGGTACACTAGCAATGTATAAAGGTTTACCATATTTAGATAATTTTGAAAGGATTAGTGGTATATATAAGTTTGCCTTAGGACCTTCTAGAGCAGATAATCCAGATAATTGGAATCCAGTTGAGATACTTTTTAAGAATTATATTACTGATTCACCAAATACTAGTAGTCCAAATGGTGGATTCTATGGGTTAGATAATCTTTTAATGGCTAATACCCCTAATGGTAATGTATTGTCATCTGTATTTTTTAATGAATTTGGGAATTATTGTCAATTTGTTACATATAGTTTAACGGGTGATATTATAATTGCTGAAGGAGATTTTACTGATAAGACTTATTCTAGTATTATAAAAGATTTGGCATTAAATACACGTAGTGTAGAATATATTAACCAAGATCAAAAGATGTTTTTCTTTGATAGAAAAAGAGCAATACCTAAAATATATGAATTAAGAACTGCTGCAGATAGTATAGTATGTAATGTTGCATACATACTTTATACTGAAAAATTAGATCTTGATCCAGGAAATGGATCATATACTGTTGAATGCCTTTGTTCATTATATCGAGATACAGCTACAGATAGTGTACTTATTCATGACGGATCTGATACTGGGGTTGATGATTGTTGGATGATATATGCAGATAGTTCAGGTATAATTAAGGCTAAGTTATGTGATAGTACAATTACTATAAACCTTAATTCTCAAGAAGTTATTTATTTCGAACTCGGTAAATATTATATAGTTCTTGAAATTGACCGTGACCTTAATCTTGCAAAATTATATGTTAATGGTATTTTAAAAGATAGTCAAGATATAACAGCTTTAGGAACTATAAATTCAACTACTCATTTATGTATTGGTAGATATAAATGGACAGGTGCTATTGAAAAGCCTTGGAATGGAAATATTCGTGAAGTACGTATTACTAAACGAGCATTAAGAGAAGAAATTATTACACAAAATTTAGAATTTAATGGTTGGGAAACTGATAGGCTCACTGTTGGGCATTGGAATTTTAATGACCAAAATACTCGCGATTTAAGTTCAAAGAAGAATTTTCTTACAATTAGACAACATGGGTCAGGATATTTAACTATCTATATACAAAATGAATTATTAAAATTATCCGACATAACAGCTTATTTAAGTGATGAGATTAGGTATATTGTTTGGGAAAATTATTTTGATGGTATAAAAGTAAGTTATGCAGATGGTGATTTGGAAGTTGGGCAAACGGATCCAGGTAAATCTATACTTAACATATCTGTTAATTATATCTATGTAGAATCACAAGCACGGATAATTGCTGAATCATACTATAATTTTTTTAATACAAAACGTAATAAATTAGAATGTAAATTTGTTAATTATTACCCTATATTATATAAACATTATATAGTAAATGCTAAACAATGTGTATGTATTGATACTATACATTATAATGATAGTGATACATCAACAGCTTCATTTGTAGAGGTTACATAATGCCTAGCATAGATTGGTCAACAACAATATTAGCTGGTAAAGGCCCACCTAAATTTAAAAGTGTTGATTACATAAATGGTGCATACCATGATATAGAAGTTGTAACATTACCAGAACCAAATGGTGTATCTATCATAAAATTTATACCGGATGAAGTTGTATATAATGACATAAACCGAATAGATCAAACAATATCGTATGGTTGGCATATAGAATTTAGATTTTCTTATAACTGGATAAGTTCATCAAATATGAAAACAATTGTTAAAGTTTTTTCATGGCGACCTGCAGTTCAAAGTACTAAACGAATAATATGTTTTCCACACTCAGATTTTACAAGATGGGGATTTGAAGGTAGATTTGAAGGTAGTTTAGAATTTAATTATCCACGAAATATGTATTTAGCTCATTCATGCAGCTTAATTTTTAAGTCTACAAAAACAATACAGGATATACCTAGAAGAACAGCTAACTTAGTCGTATATAAGAGGACAATGTAATGGGAACTAAAGGAAAATTAACGTATACAGTAGCAGATGAAAGTGGTGATATTGATCCAGGTCAGACTTATGTGATACTTGTACCAGCCGGAGGCACAGTCGATGGCCCATCTGCTGTACAGATGTCTGATGCCGATTCAAATGGTACTTATTTAGTCGATTTAGAAGATGATGGTATTGGTAAAGGTCTTTATGATATTTATGTAGCTGGTATAAAAGAGATAGATTCATTTATTGTGATAACAAAAGATCTTCTCGATGATATAGATGCTTTTTCTGCTTCTATATCAGATCATGAGTCTGGTATTATTAGTTTAAATAGTTCTATGGCTACAGTTACTGGTGATATTATTGACTTAGAAGGTTCTGTTAATGATTTGCAAACAGATATGGCAAATGCAACTGGTGATATTACCAGTATAACTTCAGGTATAGCAACAATAACAGCTAATATTGTTGACCTAGAAGGTTCTGTTGATAGCTTACAAGGAACAGTTAATACTTTAGAAACCCATGTTGCTGATAGTTCAGACCCTCATGGTTCATCACTCACACAGACTCAATTAATCTGTTCGGACTTAAGAGGTTTAGCTGGTGATCCTAAAGTTAAACTTCAAGGTCAAGATGGTGCAAATGATATTGAAGTTGTAATAGAAAATTATGGTAGTCCTTCAGGATATGTAGCAGATTTATTTTTAAAAAATGGTGCATTAAAATTTAATAATGGTAATTTACAATTTTCAGAAAGTTCTGATAATTTATATCTAGACATAAAAAAGGCTACTGATTCTATATTTTATATTCATAATAGTCAAGCTGATAAAGAATGTAATATGATTATTGATGGGCTTATTTCTGGTGATGTTGAGGAGGTTGTATCTGCTCGTGCTGGTTATGCTAATTTAAACAATAGATTAAATGCAATGTCTGCTCCTGATGATGTTATAGCAAATTTATTTATGAATATGAGTGAATTTGAAGGTATACAAGATACTGGCGGTATTGGTACTATTAACTATATAAATTGTCAATATATTACTTTACCATATAAATTAGTTATTGATAGGATAAGGGTTTACTGTACAACATTACATGCTTCTGCAACTTATTGTTTTGGTATATACAATCATCTTGGTAATCGCCAATGTACTACTGGTGCCGTTCAGCTAAATTCAACAGGAATATTATCATTTAGTTTTGGTTCTACAATTACACTTCATCCTGGTGTATATTATATTGCTTTTACGGCTTCAACTACTACTGGGCAAATGTATGGTTATATGGCAGATTATCTTTTGAATCAACGTTATGGTGGAATCCCAACAGTTGGGGGGTCAACATTACCATCAAAAATTGTCACAGCCGATATTAATACTGGTGCATATTTAATACCTTATATATGTTTAGATTTAACTAATATATCTTAAAGTAAAAGAAATTTAATGGATGAATGATAAAGATTACAAAGTTTTAATCATAAATAAGTTTGATAAGTTAGAAAAGAAAATTGAAAAATCTGAGAAAAATCTTGGTGATAAAATTAAATGTCTTGAGACTAAATTGCTAGATCCAGATAATGGTCTTTTTGCTAGAGTTAAAGAAAATACTATTTTTAGAAGAAATGCTAAGCGTGTATTTTTCATGATAATCGCTGGTATGATAGGTACTATTTGTTATATTATAAAAGAACGTTTTTAAGAAAAGGAGAAATTAAGATGATTAACCCTAAGCCTTTAATCTTAGCAGTAATAATACTCTTGTTGTCTGTGTTAGTCTTTGCCGGTAATTTCACGATTAGCGGTGAGGATAGCAAGGCATCATGTATCTATTCCTATTTATCTAATCGTAACTGGGGCGAAGGAGATTATCTGTGGGTTGGTCAAGGATGGGCGGATAGATTTGCCAGAACTTTATATTACCCTTCTTCTTTGGCTGATTCAATGCGAGATATTGGTACTGCAACATGGGATTCGGCGATTGTCGGATTAGTGTTTACAGAAGATGAAATGACATGGGAAACGGCTGACTCTGTTTTTATATCTGTTTTCAAGATAACCGAACCGGCATGGGAAGAAGGAAATGGGACGAATCATAATCTTAATGCTGGTTTTGATACTTGTGGTGTAATGTGGGATTCCGCTAATGCAACTGATTATACGGGTTGTGCGGGTTCTCCTACTGACTGGTCGTCTGATGGTGGCGACCATAGTGCAACAAGGGAGACATTTGGCAGTCATGCAGATTCTATATTGGTACGTGGTAGCGAAACATCAAGCGGAGATACTATTTATTTTTATATAAGCGGTGCGACGATTGCTGATACAATGGGCAATAAAGCAGGACTGCTATTTAAACATGTCGCTATCGGGGGAAGTGGTGGTTTTGCCCAGAAGGCAAATTTTAATTCCGATGACTATAAGACTGCTTCAAGAAAGCCATTTATAACAGTTTATTATACGCTGGGCGCGCCGCCCGATATAACAAGTCAGATAATAATAATAGAAGGAGATTAGGTATGAAAAAGTTTATAATATTATTAGCAATATGCTCGTTGATGGCTTCTGTTACGAAGGGGCAGTATTTTGAGACTTCATCTTTTTGGTATTGGAGTGATAGTTCTTCTTATGGCCCGGATTCGGTACTATTTTGTGACAGTTCTAATCATGCTGACCTTGCAGACAGTTCATTAAAGATAGATACAACCTATGCGCCGTTTCAAACTTACGTTACTAATCATGGCGGTGGATTATCAGACCAATCGGTTAAGGGCGACCATGTAGATTCAACGGCAGAGGATTTTGTATTTGATGATGCCTATAAGGTAACTTCTGCTGAATCAGATTCATTGCTTTCGACTGAATACTATGTACAAGTTATAGTAGAGGATAGCTTAGACGAATATGCCCTGATAGCCTCTCCAACTTTCACAACGGATATTGAAACCCCGCTGGTAATCGGTGGAACGGCGACAACCAGTGACCTGAGTTTCAAGACCACATCAGATGCGGGAGAAGCCGGAGCCGATATGCACTTTCTTGTCGGAAGTAATGGTGCGACTGAGGCCATGACGATATTGAATAATGGTTATGTTGGTATTGGAACAAATGCTCCAAACGCTCCATTAGAAGTTAAAGGTGTTTTGCCAGGAGAAGTTGGTGGTTTTTACAGCGGCATATTTCACGTAACTAACGTGGCGAACGCTCAATATACCGGTTCAGTTATTACAGGACACAGTGCATATAGTACAAATACACAACTTTGGTGGCTCGGAAGTACGTCGAGCGGAAACGATGACATTGGCTTAATAAATCGCCAAGACGGAGACCTACACTTTTACACAAATGATGCATCCAGAATGGTCATTGACGCTACGGGCTACATCGGTATCGGAACCCTCAGCCCGCCTGAGAGACTTTCAGTTGTGGGTAACATTGCCACAGGGGATACTGCGACGGGCGATGTTGATGTGTTTCATTATTTCAGCACTAACGGTTCTTGGACAACTGAATATGTGAAATGGGATGACGGGGTTGCAAGATTTGAATTTAGTGATGATATATATACCGCAAGTAGTATTATGGGTGATTCGGTTGATGTCCAACATTTAGTGTCCGATGTGCAGGTCAGCACAGATTCAGTCGCTACTATTCATTTAACAATAAACGGCAAAGAGGAATTTGGTGACAAGCATTGGAAATTTACAATCGGCGACCCTGATAATTGGTATACTAATATTGACCATGAGTTTTGTATTGATAATCGAACCAGTGCGGCCTTAACAGTTACCCGAATAGATGTATCTTGTGATGCAGACCCAACTACCGAATTTGAATATTCGCTGAAATTTGCTGATGCCTTTATTGGATTTGCCAATGCGGTAGTTATAGATGATACAGCTACAGTAGCAGGCATAACGACTGTTACAGGTGGTTTTGGTGATGCAACAATTCCAGCGAATAAAGCTGTCTATCTTTTGTTCGATGCCGACCCCGATGACAACATAAAACAAATTAATTTCAATATAACATGGGATTATGATTGAGGAGTAATAACATGAAAAAGATAATAATGTTAATAATACTGATAGCAGTTACTGCTTTAGCTTCCGGTTTAGGCATATCTGTTTATCCTGATTCAGCTACAGTAAGTTTTAATTATACTTCTAATTGCGATACCATATTAGCGATATTGAGTCATCCTTATGGGACTATAATAGATACAATTCGGCTTTACCCTGACAACAGTGATAGCTCTATATGTAAAGACACAACAGTTGTCGGGTTGAGTTCATGGGCAGCAGCATCTTATGATATATCTTTCGAGATATGGGAACAAGATGATGGATCTATAAGCGCGTACGGTAATGGGAATCATTTGAGAAAATCTGCCTTTGATTCAGTCTCAACCGATAATATTATTGACCTTGCCTTAGCAGACTATGGTGTATCTGCATTAACAAGTGATCAAATAAGAGATGCAATTGGTGACTCTATAATTCAGTTAATAGATTCTTTAAAATCATTAACAGCTAAAATTGATACATCTGGCTGGATGTCAGGTACTTTATTTGGAAAAATGTATTTTAATCCAGCCGCAAACAGAGATACAGTATGGTATGTAAACCCAACTGGGGATACAATTGGCTATAGATTTTGGGAACATGTTGGGGGAACAGCTAATGATCCACCAGACAGTATAGTTATTGGTAGGAAATAATAAAATATGCATTGGGATTCTAGAAAAGGTGCAGGCAAAAGTGATGAGCGTCTTGGTATTGGTACTGCTCAAGAACAAGAACAAGAAGAGGCTATTGTTGTCAATGGGTTGTTTATAAAGTTATATGATATTTTTGCTAATAATTCTGGTGGACTTATTAACATAATGATACATGATCAATCATTGACTTTAAACAATATTTCTGTTAATAAACTAGAGATATTGGGAGATATTTATATCTATGGAGGATAACTATGGTTACTAATATTACTTTTTATGAAAAGACAACTCCAATTATTACTGGTTGGTTTAAAGATGGTAACACTCCTATAGGTATAGAAGAACTTAAGATTACTATATATGATTCTGAAACTAAGGAGATAATAAATAGTAGAGATAATCAAGATTTAACTGGGTCATTATCAGATTATGTTAATGGTACTACTGGAGCATTTGAATTTATATTATCTCAAGATGATACGACTATTGTTAGATCAAATACACAACCTGGTGATATTATTGAACATATTGTAAGGTTTGATTATAAGTGGGAATCATTAAGTAGGGCAAATTGTACTATAATTTCTTTATTAATTAAAAATGTAGATCATAAATAGGAGGTATTTATGCTATTAGGACTTGCAAGTACGGTTATTAAAGCAGCAGCAAAATTAATTGGTGGTACGACTGCTAAAACAGTATCAGATGTAATTAATACAGTGCAATCAACAATTGGTGAAAATAAACAACTTCAATTAGAATTTAAAGAAATTGAGATCGAAATTGCTAAAATCCACGCAGCTGATCTTGCTAATGCACGTGATTTAATAAAACTTGAATCATCATCAACAGATGCCTATGTGCGTAGAGCTAGACCAACATTTATGTATCTATTTTATGTTGTAGCAGTGTTTAACTTTATAGTAATGCCTGTTGCATCGATATTTTTTGTGTTTGATATAGTATACCCACAATTGCCGGAAGAAATGTATTGGTTATTTGGCACAGCATTTACTGGATATGCAGGTTTTAGAACGTTTGAAAAGATAAAGAAGGCCACATGATATTACCTATAGAAAATTTATCACCAGCAAATTTAGGAAAGTTAGGATTGCCTATGAAAGGCAATCCTGACATAGTTACACTTTGGAAAACACCTTACCCAATAATAACTAATTATAAAATATTATGTAAAGAATTTGGTGTAAAACCTTTTGGTGGTGGAAAAATGAAATCTCAAGGCCCATATTCAATACTACGTATTAATTCAGCATATCGTAGTTTTAAATATAATTTACAAATTGGGGGTTCAGACAATTCATCCCACATGTATGGATTAGCAATTGATGTAAATGTAGGTAAATTAGCTTTTATGGTTAAAGCTACAAAAATAGCAGCTAAATATTTTAATAGAGTTATAATATACCACAATAGTTTATTTATTCATTGTGATCTTACAAATACCTTATGGAATATTCGTCATTCAAATGGAAAACGATTTGCTTTGGTAGATTCAAATGGAGTGATGCGTTGGTATGAAGAAATCCATCAAATAATTTCACTTTACGAGGATTTATATTTAACTGATCATTAAGATATACTGATGCGGTTATTATCCGAGTAAAGTCTTTTATTAAGTTAGTCTTTATTATTACGCACGGACTAAACACAGGCCATTTATGTATCACAGTCCAATGTGCATATTTATTTTCAAAACCCTGTAATATCAACGCCATACCACCTACCTTATAAATATCATTAAGATATTTTAATTGGCTTTGTCTTATAGTTCCTTTATTGTATTTTACTTCAATAAAGATAGTTTGACCTTTAAATGTACCAAATATATCAGGAAAACCTTTTAAAATTGGTGGTAGTTTAAAGAATAACCCATCTTTAGATTTATTAAATTGCTTTAATAGGTAAGAACTATATTCAGTCTCTTGATTAAATTTCATTTACCCCATCCAATGCTTTTTGATGCACCCACATGATCAGCTCCCTGTGCACGTAATTCATTCATTCTCTGTTTCCAATAGATGCAAGTTTCACCTTTAAACCACGGACTTCCTACAGGGGCAAAACGCCAGCATCTTAGTAGTTCTTCATAACCCAAACTATCAATATGTTTTTTATTTTCCTCTGTTAATTTCATTTTTATTTCCCTTTTTATATTTAAGTATCATCCTGCTAATCCCCAATGTTCTTTAAATGTATCACTATCAATAGGCAATGGGACTCTAAATGTATCATGGTCTTCCATTAACTCTTTTATTTGCTTATCATATTCTCCAATAGGTTTTAACATCAACAGTTCATCGTGAATTGGTGCCTTTATCTTAACCAGATCTTGGTTAAATTCTCTATATATGCGTATCATTGCAAGTTTAAGAACTTCAGCTGCGGTACCTTGAATTATAGCATTAGTTCCAATATATGCTTTTTTAGGTTCTAATCTTCTGCGGCGTCCATAAAATGTTTTAACATATCCTTTACTATTAATAGCTTGTTGTACTTGTTGTGCAAACATCTTAACCTCTGGACGTTTTGCAAAGTAATTATTTAAATATTGCCTTGCAATTTCATATGGTATACCTAACTTGGCTGCAAGTGCCCTTGCTCCACCACCATAAATAATCATAAAGTTAATATCCTTTGCATCTCTTCTAGAAAGATCTAATTCATCAGCTGTTTCTTGGTGAAGATCTTTACCATCTAAAAATGCTTTAATCATCTTATCGGATCGACAATAATGAGCCTCAAGTCTAAGTTCTATTTGGCTGTAATCATTGTCAAGAAATTCAACACCATCTTTATATTGTGGGTTATGAATAATATGTCTTATTTCATCACCATATTTTTCTTCTTTTTTTGGAAGATTTTGCATGTTAGGATTCCAACAAGACAATCTACCTGTGACTGTGACTGTTTGATTATACCAAGGATATACCTTACCAAATTTTAATGCATTTTCAAGATAAGGATTTATGTATGTATCTAACATATGTTCAATAGATACATATTCTTTTGCAATACGTAAAACTTCTGCATATTTAGTACCCTTGTTAGCTGCAATCACAGATCTGATAGCATCAGCATCAGTACAATAATTACCACCTTTAGTATAATTTATCTTACCTTGTTCATTGCGAAGACCCCAATTATCATAAACTAATATACCAAGCTTTTTTGATGAATTTATAATAGTTGCTACTTCTTCAATATCCACAGTTGGAAATGCATCTATGTGCATTATCTTATTTAAAGTATTACTACGTTTTTCTAAAAAGCCTTGATTCATCTTGTTAAGATATGGTATGTCAACATCAATCCCATCATACTCCATCTTAGTTAGTACTTCTAAAAGTTGATTCTCAATGTTAAATACCTTTTGTAGATCATCACACCAATAATTATGGTCAAGATATTCATCGAGCTTAAGGGTTAACTCGCCATCACCTACACCATATTCTTCCATAAGTTTATGATCACACATAGCATAATTATCTGTTTTTTTGGCTGCAAGATCTTCTTTTACTCGTTTTTCTAATTCTAATAACTTGATTATGTTGGTATCACCTGGAAAAAATTTATCACATAATTTCTTTAACTTTAAAGATGGTAAATTTTCATTACAAAGATGTGCTTTTATCATCACATCTTCATGGTTATTAACAACAGTAATACCCTCATTCATAAGCATAAGCCAATCAAATTTGCCATTAAACCATAATTTTTTATATCTTGAGTTAGCTAAAAACATTTTTAATGGCATATACCAAAGTTCTTTTGGGGTATTATCAGTATGTACCCATATTTTTATATGTTTTGGCTTTAATTGAACTATTGAAAATGCAAATATCTTGGAATTATAATGTTTAAGCCCTGTAGTTTCAACATCAATACATGTGGGAAAAGCCTGGTTAAGTTCTTTAAGTTGTTTTTCAAGCATCTTTAGCCTTCATTAAAAATTTAACATATTCTATGTTTATATTTTCTTTGTTTATTAATTTTTCTATGAATATATTACTGTAATGACTTCTTACATTCTTATTATCAAAATAATCTTCACAATAATATATTTCTTTTATGCCAAAATTAAGCATTGTTTTAAGGCATGCCGCACATGGAAATGTTGTACTAAATAGCTTTGTACCTTTACCTTTTGATTGCATTAATGCATTCATCTCTGCATGCACAGCCATACAATCATCATGAAGGTTAGTATTTATACTTCTAGCTACTCTTGCACATATTTCCTCATCACAATGTTTAGTACCTGTTACAGTACCATTATAACCTGAACCAAGGATATGAAATGTATCATCGGTTATGATAGCGCCTACTCTTCGTGACTTACAATCACTTTTTGCTGAAAGAAGATATGCTATACCAAGCATCCATTCTTCTTTACTTAATGACATTTGCATCATTTCAGACATATTACCTCCTAATAATAAAATCTAAATGGTGAATTAATTTCAGTTAGGATATTAAAAATTCTTCCATAAAATTCTTTATCTAAAAGTTCTTTTTTTATAAGATGTAATAAACAAACAGCTATTTGTTCTTCAATTATAGGATTTTTTATCTTAACTAATCCACCCATTAAATTATGTAAAGTAGCATTTGGTTCAATTTTTTTATTTACAAGGCTTAAAAGTTCATAAAATTGTGCATAAATATGTGAATATTCATAGAGCAATGTTTTATCATTACACGCATGATATTTTGTAAGCCATCCTTTTAGTCTATCTTTATCAAAAGTTTTAATCTCAGGCATATTACTATCGATATTTAAATATTTTTTTATTTCTGGTATTTTATCCTCATATATATGTAATGAGTCAACTATATGAATATGATAACCAACTTCAAAATCCATGTAAGCTGCAAAGATACATAGTATAGTTGAAAAATTAGCCATATCATAGGGAAATCCCCACCAAAGATCTTGAGATCTCATGTGTGTTATTAGGTTAAGTTTTTCACCATCTTGTGAAAGAAAATGAAATCCTAAAGTGCAAGGTATATCTTTTGATCTATGCATAAGATGACTCATGTTATGTATTGGAATATATGCTTGTCTTGAGAGTCTATCCTCAAATAATATTCGTGCACATTTATCAAGTCCAGCATGTATATACAATCCGTAAGCCCCAAACATAGTTTTACCATCATCACTAAATTGTGAAATATTCTTATTAAATAAACTTAAAGGGTATAACAAATCACTACCTCTAAGATACCATATAAGTTCTGACATCATAAAACCATAATTAAGCTTACGTGACTTGTCAAGTATCACGTTATGTTCTGGAAGTATAAATGTAAAAGCCCTAAAACCAAGATCTAACATGCCATGCCCACGAACTGTAGTTTTTTGTCCATATAAAAGTGCTTTATTTAAAAGTATCCTATATACAGCACCGTTTTCAAGGCTCATTATAGCATTATCTACTCCTAAAGAACCTAAATCTGTTCCTTTTGAAATTGTCATATCAACAACCTTCCTTTTGACGTTCACGATTTCTATTATTTTTTACATTGAACATTATATAAAGATCTTTTGCATTAAATCCTAAAGCTAACCAGATGTTAAAGATAAAATGTAAGCAATCAATTACTTCTTCGGCAATGTTAAGATCTTGGTATACATCGATCTCTTCATCTCTAGAATAACGTTTCCAAGTTTTCCAAGGGAGTCTATCAATTAACTCAGCAACTTCCATCATAAGAGCTAATGCACTGGATTGTACTTGTTTATGTGGTATGCCATCCATCATAGCATATTTTGTGTTAGTTCTAAGTAATATATCTTGGAATTGTTCTTGTTTAAGTATCATAGATGCAAGCCTGTCTGTTTTAACGTCGTCAAGTTCTTGAACAGCATATAATTCCTTAAACTTTGCTTTAAAAGTTTCTAAATTGTTAAATTGCTGTTTAAAGGTATCATTTCCTTCTTTCATTACTTACTCCTTTTAAGATCAAAATACAAAAGCCATATTAATAACACACCAGCCCACATCCCAATAAAAAACATCTCAATCTTTGATAAACATTCCATTATTTATTCTTTTTTAATTCTTCAACACCATCATCAAGTTGTCTTCTTGCCATAATATACATTGGGTGTTTTCCAATTGCAGGATTTAATTCTATAAGATTATCAAAATTAACCTGTGCACACATTAAAATTTCAATTGCTTTAGGCATTACTTACTCCTTCATCCTTTGTTTAAATTTCATCATTTTCTTTATCATAATTTTCCCAGTTAACATCTTTGTCTGATAACATCTTTTTAAGTAACGTGATAAATGCTGGTGTCTTGATATAAAATGAATGTTTTCTTTTTACTGCACGTTGTTTTACCAAAAATGAGATAAATGCTTTAGCATTTGTACGTTCTATGCCCGCAAAATCTTCAATATCAGATACTCTTATATAGATAGCATCGGCAAGACATTCAGCAAAATCTTTCCCATGTAATCTAATTGTATTTATCACATCTACAGAATCTTTAACTGTATTTTCTTTATACCGACGTTGGCAGTAAATATCATAGCCACAATTTTGTTTGTTATATATCTCAGTAAAAAAATTTATAGCTTCATCTACATGTTCTTTTTTTGTCAAGATATTTTCAAATTGATCTGAATTTGACGACGCGTGTAACGTTGCGAATGATATCGCTACACGCGCTAATTTAAGTCTGAAATCAGCGAAATTAATTAATGATATATCCGATATATAATTTTTACTAGTTTTTAGTGATCTTGCAGCAATATATTGTTCAACACCCTCATCAAATATAATTTGTTCTGACTTACGACTCCAAGCCCACATTACTAATGCATGACATATATCATTGGTAAAATTATGTGCATAACTATTCTCATCATGAATTTTATTAATTATTTCCATATTTACTTCATCAGAAGATACGATCAGCGCAAGATCAAACCGAGCAACATCTTCTGGTTTACCAATTAATTCTTTTACAGTTAATATACCTAAATCATAAAAATTTATTGGCCTATTAGATCTTGGGTTAGATAACCAAAGTAATCTAGTCCTTGCAAATGTTCTTTCTGCTTGTATCTTAGTTATCTCAGCTATACCACTACTTCTAATACCTGATAATTTTTCAATCGCTTCAACATCTAAACTTGAAGCTTCATCAATAACTAATAAACGTCTATCATTAAGTGGAATTTTACCCCATGAAATCATAAACCTATTAGAAACTTGCTGTATGCCACCAACAAGTCCAGCATAACTAACATTTTCACCAGTGGCCATTTCACCTAACTTAAAATGACTAATTAATTTTTCAACCGTTTCTGTTTTTCCACATCGAGTATCACCTATTATTAATGATTCTACCCAACCTTTACGTATAAATTTATTACCAAATGTAAAACTTAATGGTGATAAATATGTAAGTAAAATCATAAGATGAAGATATTTACGTTCATAAATTTTTGTAACATTATAAGTAAGATCATTTAAAAGATCATCTATATTAGCATCTTTAAATTTAACAAGCGCGTGTTTAATATCATCATCTATCTTAAAGTTAGAAATATTATCAGTAATAGTATTACACGAGTTAAGTACATGTATAACATGCTGAGTTTTTGGATGAGGCATAGTAGTACCTTTAAATTCATATGAAGTATTTGATTTAATATTTGACCCACAAAAATATGCCTGCCTAACAACATATTCTTCCATTGTATCAAAACTTGTATATGTAAGTTCTGGTATTAGCCTAAGTTCTTCTATATTTTGTGCTTCTACTATTGACATACGAAATGATGTACATCGTTTAGGTACTTTAAGATTATCTTTTAAAATTAAATCCATTACCTTAGAAGAAACATCAATTAATTCCATTAAGATAGGATCAAGTTCATTTATCTCATGACTAGATTGCCCCTCATATATAACTAATGGACATGTCTTACAAAATGTATGGTTAGTCTCACAAAATATCTCATATTTTTTAGGTATAAGATAAGGGACAAGGTCTTTACCTGAAACTAAACACTTAAAACTAACCATCTTGTTATAATAAAATGGTGCTGATGCTTCTGATAAATTTATATCAAACGTCTTTGAAAAATCAATATTAGCATTTAACTTATTAAGTTCATATTGTTGCGTTTCTAACATTAAAGCTTTAAAGTTTTCGAGCCCTTGATCTTTAATATAATCAGTAAAATCTTTATTATTTGGTAATGTTATATTATATACATCAGCTATACCACATAATTTATCTGATATTATCCTGCTAGCTGAATAACCAGCCTTATCCCCATCATAAACTACATACAATTTTTTACCTTTAAAATGCTTAGCAAATAACGCAACATTTTTAGCTGCGGCTGCTGCGCCCGTTGTAAATGTTATAGTATTTAAGTTTAAAGAAAGCCCGAGTAATGCATCGGGCTCTCCTTCTACTAACAATAATTCATGTTCATTTAATAAATTTTCAGGCCACAAACATATACCTCCAGTATTATGTTTAAAGGATTTAACCTTTTCACTTGGATTATATTTATGTAGCATATCATATAATCTAATGTTAACATAATTACCATGTTTATCGCGTATTGGTATTGTTATCCTATAACCATTCCAACCTATCTTATATCTTTTTATTACCTCCTCGACCCAACATCTATTAATTTTAGAATATTCAAGCACAAAGTCATTGTTAAGTAAATTTTCATGGAAATTATTAATGACTCTATCTGATATTTCAGTTTCAATCGATTCTGATTTATTGAATTGTTTTGCGATGCTTGTCTTAAACACTTTTTTAAATGTTTCAAAGTTACCTTTAATACCACACCCAAAACATTGCCATAAACCTGTATCAAAATTAACTGATAACGAAGGAGTAGAGTCACCTTCATGAAATGGGCAATGCGCTTTGCCCTCATTCCCAATTGTTTTAACAAATTCAATGTATTGTTTAAATTTATCTGCATAATCCAACTAAATCTCCGGGTTTTCTTCCACTCCTCCATCACTATCGCTGTCAGTTTCATGTCTAAATTTAATATCATCTTTCATGGCTTGTAAAAATTTATAACCATTTTTACCTGCCAGCATTACACTATCGTTAACTTTCTCACAAACTTGTGGTGTAAAAATATACCATTTACCCTTTTGATTACTTATTAATGTGGTTTTAATACTAATCCAACGTGAAAATATATCATCACCCATAAATTTAAGAGTATTAAGTATTGATTTACCTTCCTTAAAATTAGTCTTACCCATTGATAACCACATCAACGTTGCTTGAATTTTACTTACATCAAGTTTAGATCTTTGATCATTTTTAAACTTACCATAATAAAGAAGTGGGAAATTATAGTATAAGATACATTGTGGTGGTTTACGGTTATGCCATTTTTCGAGTGGACATGCAGAACACACACGGCCTTGAAATTCTCCTTGTCCAATTTTAGAATTTGGAGCCATACATCTCATACCACCACCTTCTGATTTTGGTACCCATAAAATGCGTGATTTATAAAAGCTAATAAATTGAACATAAAATTCTTTTGTTGGGTTAGCTAAAATATTACCACTTGCACCACTAATAGCCATACCTGCATGATATTTATCAGGTATATCTGTAACTAATGGTGATAATGTTTGGAGAGCTAAGATGCGTGGTACTATTATATCCCCGGCTTCCACATCTTCAAAACCTTTTGCATTACTTCCTGGAATAGCTATATCTTGAGTGCCAAAAGAATACTCTTTATCTTTATTATTCTTATTAAATGGCTCTTCTTTTGTTTTTGTTTTTGTTTTCTTTTTTGTTGGCATGTTACACCTTTCTAACACCAAGTTGTTCTATGGTATTTACATTAACATGTTCTGACACAGTCAAACCTTCTTCAATTCTATTTTTTATCCAACTACTTAAAGTCTTTGGATGTACGACTCTTTTAATTATATCATCTTCTCCTTCTTTTTCTAAAAATGCAAAAAATTGATCTTTATCTTCTATCTTACCAGTTAATTGTTTACGTATATAGATAGTTTGATCATTGATAGTTATCTTAGTGATATCTGCACTATTCATATAACCAATTAATTCTTTACCTAAAGCAAATCGCGCTGATTTTTGCTTTTTAATTATTAATTCTGCTTCTTTTACACGGGCATCAATGTTTAAATAACTTTTAAACTTTTGATTTACATCACTTGGCCATGGTTCTGTCATAATTTCTCCTTAAAAGGGTATTAGATCTGGACATTCTCGTTTATGTTGTATCTTATTATAAGATATTTTACTTATTTCTTCACAAACAAAACAAGTATATGTATTATTTATTGCATCGCGTAATAAACGCACAATTCTTTTTAAATTACATGAGCATAAACCAATACTATGATCACATCCCACATCATCTTCTAAAACAAGTTCAAGTTCTTTTAAAACTTCAGGTGCCATTTTAAAAAGACGTTCATCCCCTTGTACTTCTTCCATCCTACTAAATACTTCGTTTAACATCATCTTAAATTCAGCAAATTCTACATCAAAGTCAAATTTATGTACACCCACACCTTCTCTTCTATGGGCCATCTTAATACGTTCTAATTGGCCATCAAGTTTAACTTTATCAGAAGTGTTAATCTTTATAATATATTTATATAACATGACGATTCCTTTCAAACCAGTGTTAATCTGGTGATTTAACGTAACTTGTTATAAGATAACAACTTAACTATATATTTGAAAGTGTTGTTTAGTCAATACCCTAAGCAAGTACTTATTGTTACGACCATCAAAAAGTAAGATATTAACTGAATCAACATTATCAAGCAGTAATTTTACAGCTAAACAATTTATCATCACATTACCAGTAAGAAGTATATAGTCATATTTTGAATCATACTTTTTTATTAAAGTATCACTTAACCATTTTATTGATTCATCAAGATTATAAAAGTCAATAAATTGTTTATGTTCTATCAAAAAGTCTAACTTGCCATATTGTAAAGCATCAGCATAAATTTGCTCATTGGCCCCAGTTCTTTTTGATAATAAAAATACAACATTTGCCATTTTAAAATTCCCATTCTTTAAAGTGTTCTATTGTTGAATCAATAAGCTCATCGGCTTGTCTTGATTCAGGTATTGATTCATCTATTAATTGTTTTTTAAGTTTATGGTTTAATAGGACAAGTTCATCTACTGAATCAGCTGATATAAGATTTATGTAATAACACGTCTTATCTTGTCCAATACGATGAATTCTATCTTCTGATTGTATGCGTTGTTCATAATTAAATGTATTAGTATAATAGATAGCATATCTAGCATTCATAAGGTTTAAACCATAACAACCTGAAGCAACTTGTGCTATAAGTACTCGAGCTTCTCCATTTTTAAAACTTTTTATACTTGCATCACGTATTTCAGAAGACATTTCACCCATTAATGTTGAACTACATATCTTTAAATCGCTCATTAATGTAGCAATCATCTTCATCTCATGCGTAAAAAGACACCAGATAATTACCTGCTCATCATCGGCTAAATCTTCCATTATATCCCTTAACATTAACAGTTTAGCTGCATGTTTAAACTGTACTATCTTACGATTAGTAGAATCCATATAATATATAAAACCAGAAGATATTTGCTGTAACTTAATTAACTTAGTTAACAAGTTAGAAATAATAACCTTATCTTTTTGTTCTTTTATCCATATTAAATTTTCTTTTACTGCTAATTTATATGCTTCAAACTGTTCATCAGGCATTGGATTACGTTTATCAATATAAACTTTTTCAGGAAGTTTTATATCCATACTTTGCTTATCAAGAACAACGGCATTATCCGAGATAATGTTCTTTAATTCATCTAAATTACGCCATTCAAGTACTTGTTCATATGTACCATTCCATAAAGTCACAGCATAACGTTTCTTAAATGCTGTATATGATTTTTTAAAGATACGGCTATCTAAAAATCTAAGTTGGGTATATATATCAAATGGATTTCTAGTTATTGGTTTACCTGTTAATATATACTTATATTGTGTAAATTTAGAAAATACTTGCATTGTTTTAGTTGTCTTTGCAGCATAATTTTTTATACGCGTAGATTCATCTAAAATAGTAATGTTAGGGGATTGACGAACTTCAGTATTTAAAGATTTAAACGTATTTAACTTAAAAAGTGACAGCATTGATTCATAATTAGTTATTAAGATCTTAAAATCATAAGTTCTTTGGTTAAATGCAGCTAACTTTTGCGCTTTAGTCCCAACAGCGACATCAAGATACATCTCAAGGTGTGGTGCATGTTTTTTTATCTCATCCATCCAAGAATTAATGACTGAAAGTGGGCACCAAACTAAAAGATAATCAACTTTTTTAGTCTTAAACAAATAATCTACCCAAGTTATCATCACCTTTGTTTTACCGGTGCCCATTTCCATAAATAACCCAGCATAATAAATACCACGTTTCATCTTAGAATGCATAAAATTCAATGCGTATATCTGTTGATTATATAATGGAAACGGTGATTCTAATGTGTCTTTAATACTTTTTTCTAATTCCACCAGTTATTTTCCTATCTTTACGTTTTACCATACTTAAAAATCTATTATCAGATATATTTCCACTAATAATACCTAAATCACGCCCGCACACAACACACACTAACATCTTATATTGTGTTTTACCTGACATTGAAGATGTTATTCTAGTATTTAAAACATCTTTACTTATCTCTGCTGAACATGTATGTTTTAATAATTCTTCTGGATATGGGTTAAATACTTTCATTTTTATTTTCTTTATCTAATTCTATAACTTCTTCAAATTGGTTATAATCAATATACTTACCAGCTTGTTCTTTAACTATCTTGAATACATCGTTATAATAATCATAAAATTTGGTATAATGAAACCGTTTAACATAAGCTGGGTGTGATATCTCAAACAAGTTAACATTTGAAAGATTAAATGTATTAAGAACTTCTTGTACTTTTCTACCAAGAACAACAATAACAGGAAATTTTTCAAGCTCATGTGTGCTGATTAAATCACCATTTAATTTATAAGCATTTGTTATGTACATATTAGTAAAATGTTCAATAGCAAAATCTTTTATTAAAAATCTATGGAACATCTTACCACAACCGCCTATAAATGGATCTTTATACCCATTATTATTTGTTTGATTGACTTCATAACCAACTATAGCAAATGCCCCATGCATACATCCAACTGATTCATATTTACTTGTTAATAATATCTTATTAATACCATTCTTAATATGTGTATTTTGTATTACATTTATCATGTTAATAATCATATCTTTATAATTAAGTTCATTAACAAATGTAATATCCATAGCAGCTAAACTTAAATTAGGATATGCCTTATAATCATCAAATAATTTACTATATAAATTACTTACATTTGAATAATCTTTTACATCTTTAAATACATCAGTATTTATACGTCTTCTAGCATAAGTTTTTTCAAGATAACTTTTAGAAATACCTGTATATATCCAACACCAATTAAATGATTGTAACTTAATTAATAATTGACTTAATTCATGCGGTTTTAATAAATCCTGATTTTCAAAATATGTACCATATGTTAAATTAGATGGCCAAAATCGATCAAATATCACATATTGTTCATCATGTGCATTATTTTTTATAAGATCTTCTGCCCAGAGCAACGACCTATAAAAATAGGTAAAGGTAGAATATTTACCCGTAAACAAACCATCTTTATCAGGTGCAATATGATGACAATAATGCACATGGGCACCCCGTATTTCTAAAAGTTGTTTTAAATCTTTAATTAATGTTGTCTTACCAGAACCATCAATGCCATCTACAACAATTATCATGTTTTTTCCTTTTTATAAGTTTTAAGAATTATTTTCGCCATAGCTATAGCTATTCGTTTATTTAACCAAATCCATCGATCATTATTCTCCTCATCTCTTTCACTAATAAGAATACGTTCTGGTTGAATTAATAAACTTCTTTTACCACCATTATATTTTTTGCTTGCTAATATCATGTCTTATCCCTTATTTCTATATAATTAATCATATCCTTTACAACTTCAGCTATACTAACTACAGCCTTTTTATTTTTATATTCTACAATCAATGAATGAAAAGGAACAGTCATGCATAATACATATTTCTCATCACCACATGTGCCTCTAGCCATCTCTTGTGTTAAAAGTAATTCATTATCGTGTAACATTTGAACATCTAACATATTACCATCTCCTAATCTTTGTGTTTAATCTCCAAGTTGTTCCATATATAGCTAATAGTATAAGAAAAATTCCTATAAGATAATTTGAACGTAAGATTATGAAGTTTAAAGCAACACAAATACATGCAAATTCAAAGAACATCACTAAAATCTTAACAGCAAACATAACCATCTCCTATTTATAAAATACATATATATAAATTTCTTCATCACGTTTATTATTACAATCACGAGCCGTCCTAAACCAAGCGGCTTTTGTACCATCAACATTTAAAGGTATATTTAAAAGCTTCAATGTTTTCTCAAACATCGTATTCTCATGACCCAAATCATAGCCAGCTTTAATCTTACTATTAGTCTTATACTTTACTTCAGGCATTATTTAAACTTTTCATGGGTATCCCAGCTAAGGCAATTTGATATGTATAATTTATTGGAGGCCATTCTAATATTACATTTATGGATTTCATTGTGGAAGTTATGTCAACACCTGTTGCTTCTGGACATTTAATTACTTTATAATTTGGATGTAACTCTAAGAATATTTTTATTTTTTCTGATAACTGTTTTCTTGCTTTACCCTGCCAATACAAACAACATTCTAATTGCTTTTTAGACCAGCTAGGGTGTTTGGTTCTCATTTTTTCTACATGCTCCTTAAAATTAAATTTATTAAATATTACAAATACTGACTCATTGAGATTGATAACCATTCCTAATATTTTAGTCGGGGGACATCCTTCTTTTTTATTCCAATTAGGACAACCATTTTTATGATTGTAATAAGGATTACGGCAAAGTTTAATTACATCATAGTTAATAATTGGTGTTATCTTTCTCATCTCACCTTCCTTTGCCTGAGCAGCGGTTCAAGGCGATTGTGAATTCTTTAATTTCATGGTTGCATCCCATAAAAGCCGACAGATACCAGTAGGGGTTTCCGCCCAAATACCATCTTACAGCTTCATCTACTAATATAACATCTTCAATAATATCTTGTATTGGTTTGTGATTTTTGTCACGCCATCCATTAAGCAAGTGCATCAAGAGGTAAAATATTTCAAGAACGGTTTCAATATTTTTCTGTGTATCCCATTGCATGAAATCTTGAGCTTGGCGGAAAAAGAAATCATAAATCAATCCTCGATACGATAAAGATATGCGATAATTAAAAGATGAAACCTTTTTAAATCTATCGCTATATTCCTGAAAAAACTTTAAGTCATCCTTTATGGCATGAACTTGTGGCCAGAATTTATCGCTGTATATTGCATCGTGATACTTATGAAGCAGGTCTTTAAATATTTGCTCTTGGTCAGTCATCTTCTCACCTTCCTATTGAATCAGGTATATTATCAAGATGGTCAAATTTATGTCTATAGTATTCCGGTCTTTCACTTGGTTTCATGGTTTTACCGCCACAATCATCTGAGAACGTGAGAACTGAGGAAATGCTGGTCCTAAAAATGCTGATAGTACGTTTGAATCATAGTGATCTAGTAAAATATCAATTAACTTAGTAAATTTACTTGATTCACCAACATTTTTACAATGTTTGTAATATTTGTTAAACTTACGTAAGTACATCATAGTACCATAAATATTTTTAATCTTAAATTGCCGTCTAACAGCTACAAGAAAATCTTCTTGCGTGTACTCAAACAGGTGATTCTTGCATGATACTTGATCTTCAGGTTTAAATCTAGTTGGGGTTGAGATTATTGCCTCACCACCCTTTTTAAGAACATATCTTATATTTTTAAGCATCTTATCTGCGTATTCCGGGTTAGGTAGATGTTCAAGCACTTCAAAACAGATAACTGCATCAAAGTGGCCATATAATTTTGTTATCTCATGAACATGGCTATACTGAGTAAAATCAGCAAACATATACTCGGTCTTAAAATTTCTTGGTTGATTTTTATGAAGTGCTTTAATTAGTACTGGTCTATCGACATCAACACCTAAATATAACTCAGGCTTGAGACGCCCAGCCCATATTGTCTTCATCAAGTGAGCTTCACCACACCCAACATCTAGAATTTTAAACTTATTATTAGGGCGTTTAATAGAGGCACTATACAGTTTGATGATAAAATCCCACCTTAAACAATGGGCAATATAATCTCTATGAATCTGCCATTGATAGTCAGGTATCAACCTTGTCTTGTTAAATTTTGAAGTCATGAGCTATTTCCTCACATTTTATTAAGTTATCTTGGATGCTTTTTTAAATGTTACAAATAACCATGGCATCTTATACAACGTTGATCAATTGGTGGAGCGTGTAAACGAGATGCAATACTATATGTTGCATATAAACCACATAATGCTTTACCAGCAGTTAAACCATAAAAGGTTGGGATTCTATGATATTTTTTACGACCAAGAACTTTGTACCAATAACATTTTCTTACCATTTTCATCTTAACAACTCCATTTTAAGTTTACTATCTCTATTAATTGCTTGCCTTATTGTATTTAAAACTTTTTTATGATATTGTGACGCATAAGATTCTTTAAACCCTAACTTTTCACCTATATCTTTAAATTTCATGCTATTAAGATACCTATCACGAAGTAAATCTATTTCTCTATTAGTTAAGATAGATGGAAGAAATTTGTCCCAGATAAATTTAGAAAATTCTTTATCTTGAAAATCAAATTTTGTTATTGTTAACTTTTCCATATCTTCTAATGTTAAATCTTCAAAATGTACAGGCTTATAAAATGACTTCTTAAGTTTTTTACTATATGCATTTTCCTTTATCAAAAAATCAATTGTCCTATACTTAGACACGTGATAAATCCAAGTATTTATAGCTGATTTCTTAGAATTAAACCTGACTGATTCTTTTACCACGCAAAATAATACATGGTCTACAACCTCATCTAATATATGAAGCTTTCCACATTTAAATAACCTTTTATTGACTTGAGCTTTAACAATAGAATTTATAAAATCCCAATTATCTAATAATTGTTTGTTCATTCTTTTTATATCTTCCTATCTTAAGACAATAATTAAAAATGGTTATTGTTAATCTTACTTTTTCACGTAGTTTAAAGCTTATTTCATTAATAATAATACCAAACAATATCCAACCAGCAGAACCTTCTCTAAAAGCAAATGCTAAAAGCCAAAAACCAAAATATCTAAATCTAGGAATAAATTTTAAATGAAATAATTCAAACTCAAGATTTAATCTTTTTACTTTACTTTTCTTCTCGTTCATTTTCTTTTTGCTCATGTTCAGAATAACCTGGCCCTTCAACCATCAACATCTCAATATTATCAATCTTATTAATGAATGGTTTAATAGCATTTAAAAAATCACACGCGGCTTCGACGTTCATAGAAATTTGTGCTTTTGACCATTTCCAATAATTATCATCTAAGTTCTCACGCCATTGCTGTGCTATCTTTAGATAATTTCGACCTTTCCACATAGTTAATATCAGAATAACCCTGTTTCTATCCTGTTCAACTAACACATAGGGTTCGTCAAATTTTAAAGACTTTAACTCTTCTAATGTTTGGGTGCCACTCATATAAATCCTTATTTGTTGTGTTTAACGTTAATCATCTAATTTCCATCTTTTAAAGGTGTTCAAAAGCAGGTGGCTATCACGCTGATTATGTCGAGGAAAGATGCGGTTGAACCTGGTATTGTAATAACCACCAACTAGCGAACCAAAACAAAGCAAGGTGGGGAAAAGTTAACCACTCTTCCCCCCAACCTCTTCTCCCACAGTATACACAAGCAAGTGAACCTTGTTCAGTATTAAACTGGGTACAAATTAATCAAGCCAAATAATCATGTCATAATATAATCTATTAATAATAATAAGTAAATATAAAAAAATTTGGCCAATAATTAAAAAAACCAGGACCATAAGATCCTGGCTTTTTGATTAAAAGGTTAAAAGATTTACTTCTTTATCTTCTCGGGCTTATCTGGGTCTTTACTTTTGGCTGCTCCAGCTGTTTCAGCCGTTTTAGCGGTCTTAACTTTATCAGCTGTTTCAATTGCTTTTTTAGCTGCAACACGCCTTTCTCTTAACAACTTGTCAATTTGTGGGAGTCCACAATCTTTAGCCCAATGTTTAAATGTCTTAAAACACTTATCGAGAGTCCCAACACATTTCCCGTCATCTTCTTGAAGACCTTTTCTTTGCATAAAACGTAAGAAAATTTCTTCCGATACAACCTTACTTTCCTTACTTTCTTTACCCTTTTCAGGTAGCTCAGGAAGTTCTGGTGCACGTTCAGTTGCATAAAAAACGTAATACACACCAGGATGCTCAAACTTCACGCCCATAACAGCCATGGTATCCTTGTCCATTAATTTCTTGGAACGTGCTAAACTATACCGAGGATCATTTTGCTTAGTTAATGCATCTGGATACATAACAACCATTTTATTAAAAAGTTCTTCCGTCTTTTCACTCTTGTAAGCTTTTCTACGTGACTTTACTTCTTTTTTTGCTTCATCCGACATCTTTTTCTCCAAATTATTGTTTAATTTATACACAACAGTCTTTCTAGGAAAAGTTTCTTTTAATTTCTTACCTCCTTTCAAATCTATATTATCTTGGTTTAATAGCATGATAACTGCCTCATCTCTTGTATTTGGGTCTAAATCGCGTTCTTTTGCAAGAGATATTACTTCAATTAATGTTAATGAACAATATTTATAACCCCGTTCAACTTGAGCCATATTTGTTGTTTGAAACCTAACAACCATTTATTTAAGACTCGATTGGTTATCGTGATGTTCATCCCAATCATCAATCAACAAGTTTAACATCTTCCAACGTGTAGTAACATCATTCTTAATCATCAAAATGTCAAACCTACGTTTAAGATCTTTTGGTAAATTTAATGTCACAGGAGCTTTTTCAAAGCCCAAGATCGGACGTCCTGGATTAGTTGCGCGCCCATCAACACCAGGTTCAACCGCAACTCTACTTCTGACTTTCATCTCCTCATCACTCATGTGACCATCATCATTTTTTGTTTCTGTCATAAATTACCTTTAGTTAAAAAGTTTAAAACCTTTGTTACATCCTCCTTTCCAATAACTTTTGATTGCTCTAAAACAGTAGCTAACTCGTTTAAAGCCTCAGGATCTTGTTTAGAAACTTTGTCCCAAAATTCAGATGCCGAGTTAAAACCGTTCCCATGGTTAATACCACCACAACAACAATTACATACTGGGCCAACTGCATTATAACACCGAGAATCACATTTCATCTGCTTACCATTAGACAATTCCATCTGCATTAAGACTGTCATCTACTACCTCACCTCCTTTCAAAATTACATTTATAATAAGTACATTGTTTTTAAAATTGCACTTAAAATCCCAATGTTCTAAGTTAAGTTTTTCTATAACATGCCCATCATAACCACATAATGAAAAACGTTTTGTAGTTGTTATCTTAAATGCTTTTAATATTTCTGACTTGTGCATTGAAATTTTGATTGAATTATCATCATAATGAATTTCTCCTCTTGCTGGAATAAAATCATTAATTACCTCAATTTTATCTAACTTATCTTTTTCATTCATAAATTATCTTAACTTTCCATCTTACCGTTTAAAGAAAACCTAAATTTCCTTAAACACGTTTAAAACATTAGTAACTTGTGCATCTTTAATATAACGCACAGGATAAAATAAGTACATTAAAAAATCAAAGGTTAATTGATTTTTTTGTTAACTATTGTAATTCTTCAGGCACAATTACATAAAATGTCATGTCTAAAATTAAGTTATATTCATCAATTACACTAACATTACTCTCAGTAACATCAATACTTACCATTAATGACATATAACCCATTCCAATTTCTAAAAAATTAATTATTCCAAATAAACGTTTAATAGAAATCTCAAATATAACATTAATACTATTTGGTGAATCTGCCATACAATGTTTAATACAATCTCTATATTCATCTAACTCAACACTTAAAATTCCGCGTTTTTCAACCAGAAAATCTAATAACTTTTCTGATTTTTCTTGTTCGTTCATAATTACTCCTTACTTGTTTAAACTATCATCTGTCTTGTCAATAAAATCTTCGCCAATATATACCCCAATAAACTTAGGAACAAATGCTTCTTGATATTCAACTTTACAATCAGGATTTTTGCACTTACAAGTTCCTAATACTACACCATCATCATCAAACTGTTGGTTGATATACTCAATATCTATGCCATTACATTTTGGACATCTGTTTTCCTCAATAATCATCATTTCTCCTGTTTAAATGTTATATATTGTGCCTTAACTTTTTCCATAACCCATGAACTTTCTTTACCAAAATCTTAGGGCCAAATTCTACAGTATATCCTAATTTCAGATTATCACGTTTAAGGAACTTCATGAAATTGGACATTTTACTTGAATCTACACCAAATTGTTCTGAAATTTGTCCATTTTCATCATAAACTGCAACATATGTCCCAATACAAAATAACTGAGTTTCAACTTTGAACTTGATTTTTCCATTCTCATTTTTTACAGTTACTGAAATTGGGTACTTGTAAACCGGTATTCTACCCATAGATTTTCCTTTCCTTTGTTAAATGGTCAATTTTACCTCTCTGTTAACCTATCTTCCAAGTCTGAAATTATCCATAAATAACCCATGATTTCCCCAATTTCATAGCAATATGGCATTTCTGTTTCACAATCTTGATATTCTTTATCAGACATTTTAATAACTTTTAATGCCCAAGTTTGAATGTCTTGTAACTGATCTGTTAATTCTTTTATTAATTCTTTGTCATTGGTGATTATACCATTTTCCAATTCATTAATTGCTTTTTCTGTAATATTAACAATTAACTTGTTCCTTTTTGTTACAATTTCCCTTTCATCCATTTTCATTTCCTTTTTTAAAATTTTAAATTTAACGTTTAAAGGTTTAAAGAATTAACAATTCAAAATATAAATAAATTTCTTCTATGCAATTGCATTTTGGACATCAGTTTTCTTCAATAATCATATCTTAACCCTCATCGTGTAAATTGATCATGAAAATAATGTCTTCACCCTTTTTATAAACATCCAAACTAAACAACACAGTTCCAATTGTCAATGGATGAATGTCTTCATCAGGAATAAATGATATTGGAACTTGTATCTCAACATAAACTTCATCTGTGTTTTCAACCCTGTAACATTCAGTTACAAAGTCAGAAAAACTATCACCATGTAAATCGTTCATAATTGTTAGAGAGATATTACCATTATCTAACAACTTTTCCAATAGTTCTTTGTTAACTTCTTTTGTTTTTCCCATTTTAATTTCTCCTCGGTTTAAAGATTTTAAATTTTAAAGACTTGCGTTTAAAAAAAATTAAATTTAACATTATTAATTAAATAATTTAATTTAATTTTAATTATTTTTTTTCCAAAATTTTAAATACCAATATGTAGGATTTTGTTTCTCAAATTTATCAATTGATAAATTTAATTCTTTTATCTTATTTAATCTTTTTTGATCTTTAATTAATTTCATCTCAAAATCTCCACATTAAATTAAATTTTAATTTATTTAAAAGTAAATTAATTAAAAAAATTAAAAACATATTTTCCTTTCTTTTAAAATTTTAATGTTAATAAATTTCATCATATATAAATATAATATATTAATTAATAAATGTACATTAAAAAATTTTTTATAAGTTGTTGATAGACAATGACTTATAAAATTTTATATGTAAAGTTTATTTAACATTTATTTAATATTTATAAGTTGTTGATAGATAATAAGTTAGAGTCTTTAAGTTTTAAAACCGATTTAATATTAATGTTTTGTAGTTAAAAATTATGAAAAAAAAATTAAAAATTATTGATTGATAAAGTTGAAAAAATTATATTAGTTACATAATTAATATTTTAAAGTTAGGTATTTGATTGTTTAATAAACTTTACATATTAGTTAAATAAATAAATTTTAATATAATATATATATAAATGTTAACAGAAAGTAAAGAATAATAAACAAAATTATGTAAAAATATATATATAATATATATAATATATAAATATATTAATTATTAAGCTTTCTTATTTTTTTGATTTATTGATCTGAAATTTTTGAATTATTTTTTTCAATAATTATTCTTTACATTTTGTGTAGTTTGGTTTACAAAAGTTATATTTAATTTACATATTAGTTGTGTCTTTAAATTTTTATATTAAAAATATATTTTAAATTATGTAAGTAATGTTTAAACAGAAAACATGAAATCAAAAATTTTAAATTGTGTATGTAATGTTTAAACAGAAAATATAAAATCAAAAATTTTAATAT
>SDBS01000260.1_pt1 | contig 48109 bp, 74 predicted proteins | sample 2277091 | NCBI WGS metagenome assembly SDBS01 (sample SAMN10404972, study PRJNA504765) | marine sediment metagenome | isolation source: marine sediment core GS10_PC15, 163 cmbsf | place: Arctic Ocean: Southern Knipovich Ridge | collected 2010 | reverse complement strand
ATGGTCAGGGTATCGATTTGCGCGGTTTCCCCACCGGTGACACTTTCATCGACGGTCATGGGCGTACCGCGACGCACGGCGGTAACGTCAATGCTGTCGGTGGACTGTGCTACGGCGGTATATTCCGCGACGAAATCCTCGTTCAAGGCCATCTGAACCAGGATGGCGTCACGTTGCGCTTCCGCGTCTGAGCCGGAAGTGGTTCCGCCAAACGTGTACTTGCCGATGGAGATACTGTAGGTATCCCCATTCGCGGCGGTATCGAGGGTGAGCCGTTCCACTTGAGCAACGGCGGTCGTGGGCGTTCCAATGGTGAGCGTGCCGATCTGCTTCACGTTCGCGCCGGCCGTCCGGGAAACATCATCCTTGAATCCTGAATCCGCAGCCCCGCCTTCGATTGCTTTTGTAAGGACGCCGCCTTGGTCTTGGCTATCGGTTTGCATAGCGTTCTCCGCTAAAGGTTCCTGGTTAAGACGCTGGCGAAACGGGTTCGCCCGCTTCGACCTTGTTAGGCGGATTTCGCCCAGTCCTGCTTCACTTCCGCTTCCGTCTTGCCGTGCATTCCGGCTTGATCCTGCATGAGTTTGGCGCGCGGGCTCGGGGCCAACTTGTCCGGGTCCGCATCGTTCTTCGGATCGGCGGTGGTGGTCTTCCGGAGTTGGGCCAACGACTGGAGACCCTTGGTCTCCTTCGTGATCCCATCGCAGATGGCGCCATAACGCCCCTCGATGATCATTGGATCCATCCCATCCATTTTCAGGTTGGGATTGTCGATCTGGACAACCGCGGCTTTGAGTTCGGCATTCGACTTGCCCACGATGTCCTTGATGCCTTTGTGGCCGGCCACTCCCAGCACATCGGCGCGCTCGGCCGCCATCTCGTCCAGCTTGACCGGATCGATGCCATCGTCCTTTTTGGCCTTTGCCAGCTCGTCCTTGGTTTGGTCGCGCTCGCCCTCCGCCTTTTTGCGCTTGCCTTCCTCCCCCTCATATTTATCCTGAAGGACTTTGATGTGGGCGTTGGATTGATCGAGACGATTCACGAGCGCTTCCACGGTGCTCTCCGAATCCTTTTCAAAGGTGATATCGATGGCATCCTGCCGGAAATCGCCGTGGGATACGGCATTGAGCTTCCGCTTGATCGTCATGATGTCCTCCGTGTCTTTCTTTCTGGAAATGCCCAGTTTTTCATGGGCGATGGCAATGGCTTGATCTTGAGGCTTCCCCTCGTCCACCAACTTCTTGATCATTGCTGATAATTCTTTTTCCTTGCCGCCCGGATTGTTGGGATGATCCGAATCGACGGAAAGTCCTTCCACAACCGCATCCTCGGAATCCAGATGGATTCTGGCGGTCGGCCCGGCGCGCCCCTTCCGCACGCAGGCGAGATGGTTGTAAACGATGTTGGTCTGGCGGTGATCGAACTTTTCCCCCCGGTAGGTTCCGGAGTCCTCCACAACGTCCGCGCTGTATCCGCAGGACAATTCCAGCTTTCGCGGCTTGCCGCCGCCGCCGCCCGTTATCTTTTCGATCATCCGCGCGTCGGTGACGATCAGATTGGCCTTCACGTGGCTATCCGCTTGGCTCACCTGTTCCCCGACGTGCCCCACTGACAGGGATTTGGTGTTGAGGCTGTCCGCTGGGCCGCCGTCCGGATGCTCATCTATGATCGGGCGATGCTTCAGGGATTCGAGAGATTCCGCCTTGAACACGTCATCATGGTGGCGGAGTTCGCGGCTGATCGTTCCATCCGGCTTGACGTATTTGAAAACGCCCGTGCGGGTGGGGAAGGCATCGACTACCAAGTAGCCGTTTTGATCGATTCGGGGTTCGGATATTTCAACGAGATCGTGGCGGGAAGCCATACCGTATCCCTTTGCTGGGATTCATCGGTGCGGCTTGTCTCGTCAGCAAACCACGGCAGAATGTGTTACCGGTGACCCAAGTTTTCACGCGGGGGAGCGCTACGACCCGGATCACCAGTGGATTATTTATGCGCTCCCTTTTTCTGTGTGTCAAGCCCGGAGCGGATGGTCGTGATGGATGCAGTGACCGAACGCCACACCTCCTTTCGCGCGCCACAATCGCAAAAAGGGCGGCTGAACCGCGTCACTGGTAGACAGTACCGTCATCAACGTAGGGGGCCTGATTCGCAAATTGGCGTAGTTGTAGGCCGTTTCCGTATCGACGGGCTTTGCATTGATCGAATTTACGTTTCCGTTATCGGATGTGGCCAGCGCCATACTGTTGGGAGCGAGGGAAAATCGACCCCCGGCGACCGCTTGTTCGATGGTGGGCAGAATGTCCGAGTCCAGTCCTTGTTCGATTACCAGATCACCGGGCGGGCCGGTATCGGCGCCCATCGCCGGCATGGTAAATGCGAACAGCAATACCAAGGGCAAGAGCCAATAGAGCAATTTCATGGCGTTCTCCGTGCGTGACCGCATCAGGGGGTGCGGCCTTCCCCATGCGTTCATTCCGTCGAGCCGTGGTCTACCGTCTTGGTATCGGCGCGTGATCTTTCGGGCCGCCCGTTTCATCCGCCATTACGGGCCGCACCTTACCGGCTTCCAAAATATCCAACAGAGGCTCGTCGAAAACTGCGGATTCCGGTAATTTTCCGTCTTCTTCTACCGGCGGCTGTACCGTAATTCGGCTGCAACCCTGCAAATAGGTATGGCGACCGTAGGCAATGCCCTGGAATCCCGAAACCCTGTCTTTTACCTCATCTCCCAAGTTGATCATTTTCGCCTCCAGTTGATTGTATTAATTGTGAAACGGGTATTCCCGTTTCGGTTGGCGCCTTTCAGCGCACATCTTCGGGCACAATTCCTAAGGCTACGCACCGACAAGAAATATCAAGACCCGGATGATTCCTTTCTCCGGATCTTTTCCCTTTAGTCACCGTGACAGGCGGGGAATCCCACCGCTGCACGGTCTGATCAAGCCGGGCGTGATCGGGGCGCACCCTCTCATCCTCCGAGGTCTGCCAGGTGTATTCGGTGATTCCGATCTGGCGCTGCCTGAGTTCCGTGAGCCGCCCGTTGAACTTCCCGACCTGATCACGGGCGATCAGCCGCGCGCGACTCTTCCCCGCATCGATGATCTCTTGAATCTCCGCGATTATCTCCCGCGTACCCGCACCCGCGCGAACCTGCCGGAAAATCATCTGCTCGATATCCGCTACCTGCTCACGGGCCAGCCCTTTGATCAGCGAAGCATTCTCGTTTGTGAAGTGCTCAATCTCGCCGGTAAGCCAGGGTTCCGAGATAAAGGGATCGACGCCCAACACTGAGCGGATGTTTTCCTTGGCGAAGTCGCCATTCACGTCGTTCACTTCCCGTGCGGTGCGTTCGGACAATTGCTCAATACGGGGATCGGGGATGGTCTGTTCGACAAAAACCTCGATGCGCCCCATGTGACGCGCGATCCGCTCCCCCGCGTCGTCCATCGTCAGCGCCCGCACCACCAGGGCCTCGGCTTCGCGCTGCTCCGCCACGATGGTATCCAGGTTCGGGAACAATTCGACTTTCAACAGGTCTTCAACCGTTTCCAGAATCGAGAAAATGCGCGCCGCGTGTCGATTCTCAAACCTGTCCATCCTCGGCGGCTTGAGTTGGCGCCGCGTTTTCCTGACCGGACGGCGCACACCGAACCGGCTGGGGACCATCTGGGCGATCTCGGTCATCGGCGTTTTCCGATTTATCCCGCATATTCCGGAGATGCTGACCGGATTTCTTCTCCAATCGGCGCGATTTCACGATAGCAGGCATGTCCCGTGATTTGGTTTTCCCAGTATGGCACTTTCGGCAGAGCGCCTGCAAATTACCAACCCCATTCGATCCCCCCAATGCAATCGGTATGATGTGGTCTATCTCCGGGCCACCCTGAAACAAAAACAATTTCCCGCATCCTCCCGCCTCACACCGCCCATTGGCGCGCGCCAGCACCTCATCCTTGACGGCCTTCCTGATGGCGGTTCGGTGAAGGACGGAACTCACTTCTCCATCTTCCCTTCGACTCCACGCTCCGCTCGCTTGCGCGTGCGTTGCGCCAACCACTTCAGCGCCGATTCCATGTTCTCCAGCGCCGCGGCATTTTCCGGGCAACCGAACGGGCCCGCTTGAAACCCACGCAATCTGTCTATGCAGATGGCGAGAAGCACCTCCATCGTGATCCCGTTGACGCCCACCTCGTGAGGAAAACCCTTCTGAAATTCCAGCACGTAATTGAGACCCGCTGGGATCGTGACGACGTAACTGCCATTCGCTCCACCGGGCCCCGGTTCATCGGTTGCGGTGATCTTGATTTGTTCGCTCGCCGGCGTGACCTCGTGGTCGTGAATTTCCCTGGTCATTCTGCCTCCCCATGCCTCTTCGGCAGCGGGCCGTCCTCCAGCGTATTCCAGCGCGCCTCGCAAACCGCGCATTCATAGACCGGGTTCTGGATCTTGTGCCAGTCGGTAGCGTGGCCGGTTTTCTTGTCCTGCTTCGGATTCGCATTCTTTCTGGTCATATCTATCTCCTTTGGTGGTGCGCGCGGCTACGCATCTGAAATCGTGATGTTTACGATTGAGCCAAGATTGACTCCGGCGAGATTGTCCCTGGGCGCCTGGATACTGATAACGTGAGAGCGAGAGGCATCCATTGGGCGAAGTCCTATTTCGCAAAGAGGGCCACCAACCTCGCATTCGATTATCGCGTCATCCTTGAGGACAAATTTTTTGTATTGCACCACGCACTTGACTTCTATCATCGCGTTTTCCTTTGGGTTGGTAGTGGTGGCGGGGGTTAAACCCGCTCCTCCGGTTTATGAGACCGGCGACTTAATCGTTTGTCCTCACCGCGCTATTTCGCGTGGGTCATATCCCCCGGTGTCGGGGAGACCGTGCGGATCGAATGGGTATGGGGCGCTGCCCCCGCCTCAAATATCCTCCAGGATCGTATCACGTGGATATGCGGGAAGTCATCGTCCAGCGTATCAGTGGTTTGACCATTCCCATCGTGATCGATATCGAAGGTGTGCCGATGTTTCGGGCGGCCGTCGCGGCTGGTCAGATTGGCCGCGTCTTTCTTGAGATCGTCATCATCATTATCATTATCATTATCATCATTATCCGGATCGGTCTCCGGCGGATTGTCGGGATCGAATTCCGGTTCCGGCTTCACCAGATCGACTTTCTTCAGATCCTCCAGCGCTTTCTTGCGCCGATCCACGTCGATGATCATGCTGCGCGTATCAATTTCATCGCCGCTGAATCGCGAGAGCGCCACCTCTTCCGGCTCCACAACTCCGAGCTGAATATAAATCTGGTCTTTCTGCGCCGTCTTGAGATCGATTTCGGCCTGCTCCCCTTCATCCATCTGCCAGAGCGGATTCCACGTGAAGGTGATCTCGCCTGGCTTGAATCCATGGGGCGCCAACAGGATATCGATTCCCTGTTGCACCGCCGGCCGTAGCTTGTTTTCCTGTATCGCCTCGATGTTGTCGTAATGGACGCGCAGATCGTTCTTTCCGGGATCGCCCCCCAGCGTGCCAGTCACGTTCTGGAACAGGCGGGATCGGGGGATATCGGCGGCCGCGCTCACGTAGTCGATGAAAAGCTCCATCAACTTGGGAAGGCCCTGAATCGGGGTTCCGATCTTCTCGATTTCCTCATCGCTTCCGTAGAGGGCGATATTGTTGATTGCCATTTCGCGAGCCATAACCTGGATACGGGCTTCGATGATATCGAATTGACCGCTTGCGATCAGATCCTGCAGATTGCTGATCTTCAGTTTTTTTACAACGAAATCCTGGAGCACGCCCGATCCGCTCTGGACGCTGACCCCGAATTGCCGGACCACATCGTACACCCTGACCAGCACGGAGTTGAACCATCCGAAATTCCGCAGTCGGCGCAGAGGGGGGACATACCGCCCATTGAAGCGAATCACCCTGGAGGAATGGACAATACTGGTATCCGATCCAGAAACGCGGATTCGATGGATCAGATAGGATTCGACGTCGCCGAAGTTCGCCTCTTGCGAATCACGGAAAAACGTGTGGGGCACGGCGATCCATCGGTCGACGACGTCAATCCAGAGGACCTGCCGGATCTTCTCGATATCCAGCGGCTCGCTTACCTCGGTACCGTCGAACGCGCCGAACACCACCAACGCCCCGCCGTGGAGCCGCGCCAATCGCTCGCCTTCCAGCAGGTGCCCGCGCAGATTCCATTGATCCAGGATCTTCTTGGCGGCCTCCGCCTTGGCGGGATCTGTCTCGTGGTGCAGGGTGATCCACTTCCGGAAGGCATCTTCCGCCGGGATATCGACAATCTTGGCGCTGATCCAATCAAACTCGTAGAGGTTGTCGAGCTGAATCCGATTGAGGAAGATTCCCGGCTGATAGCGGGTGACGCTGATCGGGTCAGTACCGCTTCCGAAGCGGTTGGTCTCGTTCTCCCATCGGTCGTATCGGCGTTGATAGTGACGGGCCAGATTTACCGCCGTCGGCTGATCTATCACTACGGGAGTGGGGGCATCCTGGACGATGACTTCGCTCATGATCTGATCCTCTGGCCTTGGCGGGCGGCTTGCGCGAGAAGTTCGGCCGTGCTCGGCATGGGCCCGGCCAGAAAGTTGAAAGCGCCTGAAGCGCTGTCCACTTGGTCGTCATGCTCACCATCCGGGAAAATCGTCAACTCGTCAAGCCACGGGTCTATCCAGCGCCCGTTGACGAGCTTGACCTGTCCGGCCTCGCAATATGAAGCAAGCGGCGTGGCGCGCACATCCTTGCTGCCTGTGACGCGATCTCCCAAGAATGGAAACCCGATCAACACTTTCCGGTAGTGGGCGATGACGATCTTTCCCGATGCGCCCGGTTCCTCCTCCATTCTCACGACAACCGCATTCCCGTACTGCTTGGCGTCGATCTGGGCTTGCATCTTGATCAGGTTCTCAGTCGTCCCGGCCGCTTCCCGGAAGCGCTTCACGTCGATAATGTAGATGATCTTGTCGGGTGTGATAAGAGCCAGGGTGCCCACCGTCCAATCCGGATCTATCCCCGCCTTGGCCTCGGTGGCGGCCAGCTCCCAATAGCGCACCAGCTTTCCGGTGCCCGGGGCGATATCCACGATCTCGAACCACTTCCGCTTGAATTTGTTGCCTTCGGGCCGCACTTCCCAATCGCCATCGCGGAGCCGCTTGCGTGTGGTGGGGTCGAGTTCCTGAAGCGATTGATCGTAGGACTCCTGGTCAAGGTGGGGATTGTCCTCCAGCTTGGACGGGATGAAAGGCCTCGAGGGATCGCCGGGATTGACAAAACGCCGCTTTACCCACTCGAATCCGATTCCATCCGGGTTGGCGGCGCATCGCATGCGCAAAGGCACGTCGTGGCCATTCCGTAGACGCCGCAATCGGGAAAACAGATACAGGTAGGTATTTTCGAGGAATTGCGTGACCTCATCGAAGCCGATGAACTGGAAAGCCGCGCTTTGGAACTGGTACTTGGCGTTTTCATGGTCGAGATGTCCGAAACCGATGGTCGCGCCGGAAGGGAATGTCCACCGGTGGAGGGTATCGTTCCAGTGGGCATCCGTGGCGAGGAGCCATTCCTTGGAGCGGGTAATCAGCGCCTCTGGCAGCGACAAGTCCATGAATGTGCGCCGGAAGATCATTGCGTTGTAATCGGGGACGTGGACATACCAGAGCGCGGCCATGAGGAGCGCATCACTTTTCCCGCCTCCGGCACTTCCGCCAAAAAAAGCTTCCTTATCCCGGAGTAAGATAAACCGGAGTTGCCGCAAGGTGGGTACGTGCGGGCAATAACGGAAGAACGTCTCAGTTGAGGGTGGGAACTGAGACCGAAGCCCCGTTTCCATTGCCGCCGCCTTCTCCGGAGTCAATGACGGCCTCAAGCTCTCGTAGGCCTTGAGATATTGCCCCAACGTCCTGATTGCTGTTTGCGCCATCGGCCATGATCATCCGCAAGTTTTCGGAGAGGTATTTCGCGTCGAGACCGTAAAGCTTCATTTTCAATTCGATCAGTTTGCAGAGCCGGTCTATCACCTGAAGCTTTCCGGTCTTCGCCTTGACCATCAGCCCCTTGATGATCAGATCGATCCGGCCGCCTTCGGTCGCCACAAACTCGGCAATCGTATCACGGCTCTCGGCGAGCCATCGCTTTTTGACCTCCTTCACGTCGTTGTGAATGGTGGCGTTCGATAGCTTGAAGTGGACGGCGATCTCCGTTTGGGTATTCCCCAGCAAGAGCATATCGGCCACTTTGATCAGGCGGGCGTTGCGCTGATGGGTTCGATTGGAATAGGTCGCCATTTTTCACCTGTGATGTTTTCAACAGTTCATGCCATGTATCGATCGTTCCCCGCGTTCCCAATTATACAAAGCGGCAGCATGGACTATTCGGCCACATTTCCCTGGTGAGGCTAGTTTGCCGGTTTTCCGATAATGCCAGAATTTTGAAAATCCCCGGTATTCCACTTCACGGAACCAGAAAAACCAGTGCCTTTCTTTGGTGATGATTTTGGACTCCCCTTCTTCGCCCGAATCTATTTTGATCACTTCCATATCGCCTCCCTATTGATCCATTATCCCCTTACGGATTTCCGAAACCCGCTCACCATACCATTCCACCGCAAAATCCAGCTCGCCATTTACTCCACCGATCACCCCGTTCAAATGCCCTTTCGGCCCTTCACCACTGAAACCAATCGGCAGCCAATTGCATACAATTTCCCGCCGCCGTTCCTCGGATTTGACAGGCACGCCCAAATGACGCTCTAACCGGTTGATCAAATGTCGACGCCAAACAGCACAGGACAGAGCAGAACCACAATACTCATCCACCGGGAAAAATAACACGGGGCGCATATCGGAAAATTCGATCAGGTTTTTCCATCGCGCCGCATGGTAGTCCAGTGGCGTCCCGTGTAGGGAGCGGGTTGCGTAGGACAAAAGCGGGTCGCGCAACGATGAAACTACCGCAACATCATCGGGATAGCTTTCGATCCGGCCCAAGGAACCTTCCAAGTGGTAGGCGTGCTGCAACGTGTAAACAGGCGCCTCGGGATTATCCAGAAACGGCCCGTAGCCTACATGACAATACCCGAATACGCTCTCCATCACATCCGCCAGAAAGCGGGTGCCGGCGCCGGGTACGGTGTAGAGTACGGTTTTCATCAATCCTCAACGATTCCCAAATCCTTCTCCATGGCGCTGATCGTCGTGGCCAAGCTGCGATAGATCGCCACCTCTGGCCATGGGAGAAGGGCGGTTTTCCCCGAATAGCTGAATCCATCTCTTGCTTCAAGGGCTATCCGGCATTGATCCCACTTGGCCAGCGCATCGCAGTACCTCGCGAACCGTTCAACAATCGCCGTGCCGGTTTCTTCCGTCTCGAAATACTCCGGAGCCCGCTTCTTCCATTCCAGGATTCCCGCATCTCCAAGCCAGGCGGGGGGTTTCGGTGTGGCCATGCCGTGATTTCCCATCGGTTGTTTTTTTTCACCTTACCCCATTTTTTCACTTGACACCATCCCCCGGTGTGTTACTGTAGAAATGTAAGTTAGACAAAACAACCACGGAGAGAGAATCATGCAACCAACAGAAACGGAAATCGGAGCGGCTCTTGAAGGCGGCGGATTGGATGCCGTGGAGGAACTTTTCTACCCCGGAGACAGAGCGAATTATTCTCGCCTGGAAGGTAGTCTTCCGATTCCAAAAGGAACAGGGCGGGACCGCCATGCCAAACAGGAATTAGTAACTCTTTTTGACCGCGGAGACGACCACATAGGCGTCCGGAGAGTAGTGGATATTTTTTATGATAGTACTTGGGTGGGGTGTATAAAGGATGTTTCGAGCGGAACCCGTTTCAGTTTTTCCCATTATGAAACCCACGACGGGGAAAGATTCGCCCATTGGGGAGGGCCGACAGGGGCGGACACGTGGATCATGGATCGATACTGGCTTTATGGCGATCCGCCCAAGCCTCCGACTACGCCTGATTGGTTGCGCAAGATGATTCTGTAACCCTGAAATTCCAATCGAGAGAGACGACATGAACACACAGCACACCAAGGGACCTTGGATCAACGTTGCAAATGGCGGCGATGATCCCAACCCTGCAAAGCTCGTAATTGAACAATCGGGCGGTACCGAATACCTGATCGGCGAAGCGTTCGGAAGTGATATGGGCGATTCAGAAGCGGAAGCCAATGCCCGGTTGATGGCCGCGTCCCCCGAACTCCTGGAGGCGCTGGAGGCGTTGGTGAAGTATATGATGGACAGTTGGGGGTCTGCTTCTGAAGAGTGGAGTAACGCCAAGGCCCTTTTGACCAGGCTCCGCAACGCGGGGGCACGATGAATGAAGAAACAACGAGAGCAAAGGCCGATCTTGAGGCATCAGTCCGCGATCTGGAGACGACAACAGGGGCGTTGGATCAGGAAATGGACGCCAATGTGGGTTTCGGGGAATGGTTTTGCGGCCGGCCCGAATTGCGGCGACGCACAAAAGCAGTGGAAGATGCTACGGCGGCCGTCACCAGAAATACGGAAGCGCTGAATCGAGCCATGGGAGGGCAATCTTGAACTACCATGAATTCCTAGAACAGAAACGCCATCTCGGCGATCAGAATGGATTCGCGCCATCGTTCATGCCCGACTTCCTTTTCGATTTCCAGAAAGCCCTGGTGGATTGGTCGGTGCGCCAAGGCCGCGCTGCAATGTTCGCCGATTGCGGTATGGGAAAAACCCCCATGCAGTTGGTCTGGGCTCAGAACATAATCGAGTCTACCAACAAGCCGGTATTGATCCTGACACCGCTTGCGGTATCGCAACAGACCGTCCGAGAGGGTGAAAAGTTCGGGATACAGGCGATCCGAACCCGCAGCGCCAATGAGATCGGGAACAAAGGGGCCATCTTCATCACCAATTACGAGCAGCTACACCATTTCGATCCTACGGCTTTCGCGGGCGTGGTATGCGATGAATCTTCTTGTTTAAAATCTCATAAAGCCGTGCGGCGTAGCGAGATAACCCGTTTCATGCGGAAAATGCGATACCGGCTCCTCTGTACCGCAACGGCCGCACCGAATGATTATCTCGAGCTGGGCACCAGTTCCGAGGCGCTGGGATATCTCGGGCACATCGACATGCTGAACCGGTTTTTCAAGAATGACCGGAACAACAGCGCCACCGGCCGGATGTACGGGGAGGTCATACAGTGGCGCCTGAAACACCATGCGGAAGAGATGTTCTGGCGGTGGATCTGCTCATGGGCGCGCGCGGTGCGCAAACCTTCCGATCTTGGATTCGATGATGGGGATTTCCATCTTCCACCCCTTGTGGAGCGCGAAAACTTGGTGGAGGCGCACAATCTCGCCGATGGGATGCTGTTCGATATGCCCGCGCAGGGACTCCGCGAACAGCGGGAAGAGCAGAGGCGCACCATCAAGGAGCGTTGCGAGCGTATGGCGGAGGTGGTCGATCATGACCAACAGGCGTTGCTGTGGTGCCATCTCAACGATGAAGGAAATCTATTGAAGCAGATGATTCCCGATGCGGTGCAAGTGGCCGGTGCGGACAGCGACGAGGTGAAGGAGGAGCGCTTCCTGGCATTCGCTTCGGGAGAAATCCGCGCCCTGATCACCAAGCCGAAAATAGGAGCATGGGGGCTCAACTTCCAGAATTGCGCGCACGTCGCGATGTTCCCCTCCCACAGTTTCGAGCAGTACTACCAGGCGGTGCGCAGGTGCTGGCGGTTCGGCCAGACCAAGGAAGTCGTCGTCGATATGGTGATGACCGAAGGGGGCCGCGGGGTTTTCAAGAATCTTCAGAGCAAGGCGCGGGCAGCCGATAAGATGTTTTCGCGCCTCGTTGAACTGATGAACGATTCAATGCAAATCAAACGATCAGACCAATTCACCGATCAGGAGCAAATACCGACATGGCTGTAAATGAGCAACGGCAGGCCGACAATTACGCGATCTACCTTGGCGACTGCATGGAGGTGATGGAAAATCTTCCAGCGGAGAAGATCCACCTATCGATCTATTCCCCGCCGTTCGGCGGGCTGTACCACTACTCCTCCAGCGAGCGCGACCTGTCGAATTGCACCGATTACAAAGAGTTTTTCGAGCACTATGCCTACGTGGTGCGGGGCCTCTTCCGGCTGACCATGCCGGGACGTATGACGGCGGTGCATTGCATGGATATCCCCAGCGGGAACACCGGAATTGACAACCTGGTGGACTTTCCCGGCGATATCATCCGCCTGCATGAGCAAGAGGGATTCCGCTACATCGCGCGCTACTCGGTATGGAAGGAGCCGCTAGCGGTGCGCAACCGCACCATGGCGAAGAATCTGGCCCACAAGACCATCGTGGACGATTCATCGCGGTGCAGTTCCGCCAGCGCCGATTACCTGTTGGTTTTCAGACGCAAAGGCGAGAACCCGGTGCCCATCGCGCATCCTCAAGGCCTGTTGGAATATGCCGGCAGCCGCGTGATGCCATCGGAATTGCAACGGTACCGGGGATGGACCGGCAAGCAGACCGAGAACCGGTATTCCCATTGGATATGGCGCCAGTACGCGTCGGCTTTCTGGGATGATGTCCGGATCGCCCGTGTATTGCCGTTCCGGGAGTCCCGCGACGAGGACGATGAGAAGCACGTCCACCCGCTTCAGTTGGACGTGATCGAACGGTGCCTGACGCTCTGGAGCAATCCAGGTGAAACCGTGCTCACGCCATTCATGGGAGTGGGATCGGAAGTCTACGGGGCTCTGTCGCTGGGGCGGAAAGGAATCGGGATCGAGTTGAAGCCGTCGTATTTCTCGCAGGCGATCAAGAATATCGAGAGCGTGGATTCGCCGAAGATTGAGCAGGAAACTCTATTCGATGGAGATCACCAATGATCAAGAAAAAAGTCCGCACCTATTCATCCACCGACCGCGAAAACGATATGCTCTGGGAAGTCGCCGAGTATCGCGCGTCCAACAAGAGCGCCACGATTACCGGCCTGGTAGCCAGTGAATTCTGGCGGATATTCCCGGACGGAACGGAGAAGGTCAAGAAAACCGAGGGGGCGAAATGAACCCCCCGGAACATATCCAGGAAATCTACGAGAAGATGATCATGTGCGCTTCCACGGCAATCGATCTCACGGGCCATCACGACCCGATATTTCTTCTTGATCCAGGCAAATCCGGCGGCCACGTAATACCGGTTCAGGGAGATTTCGATAATCCTGTGGCCAAGATCGAGGTGGCGGCGCTGGTGTTGTCGTACATCGACTATTTCCAACCGGAGACGGTGGTCTTCATCTCCGAAGCCTGGAGCTACATCCTGGAGGATGGCCTGGATATCTCGGATTACTTGGCTCTTCGGCGCAGGTATGGCGATGCCCGAAATATACCGGGTGCCTTTGAGGTGCTCACCGTGTCGATTGAAACCCGACAAGGACTGTGGTGCTGGAACCACAATTTCAGCAAATCCGAGGAAGGCCGGAAAATCGATATGCCGGGAACGCTGGCGATGCACAGTGCGGGGATTTTTGCCTTTTTCCCGGAAAATCAGATTCCCCGAAGAGAAAGGATGTCGTGATGAAATATGAAATCGTTCAACATCTTACACCTCGCGAACTTGTAATTGCGGTCAATGCCTATATGCAAAGAGGATTCCGTCCATTAGGTGGAATGCGCACGGTCGTACAGAGAGAGACCATCGGGGAAGTATCGTGTGACAAAGTTTGGTATCACCAGACGCTAGTATTGAGTGAGGAATCATCTGAGGATTTTCCGAATACGGATATGATTGACGAGATACTTTTTGGCGATATGTACAGGAAAATACAGGAAAAGTGTGATCGCCAAGCCGCCGTTCCGGAATTAATCGAGGCGGCGGAGAGAATGGTCGATCTCGTGGAGGCATGGATGAATGGCCCGCGCCTCGAGGGGGTCACCTGGAAATCGCCGGACGATCATCCACCCGCTCTGAAAGCCATGCGAAAAGCGCTCGACAAGGTGAAAACAGGGGGGTGAGGCCGACCGAGAGAGACTTGTTGGAAGGCAAATCAATTGCCGGCCCCATGATCAGAATAGCGTGGATCGCCGGTTCGGGCAAGCGAAAAATCCTTGCCATCGGTTTCTGAATATGGTTAGATTACATAACTGAAAGGAAAGAAGTTATGACCAGATTGGAAATCGACAAGGTGAGAGGGCTTTTGCTGGCGGAGGGGTGGACGGTGGCGAATATCTCGAATCGTCTCACCGTGACCACCTCGGCGGTCTATCAGACGATATCGGGGGATTGCGTTTCCGAGCGCATTCAGAAATTCATCGCCGACACCATTGGATATTGGCCGTGGGATCGGAAACCCGGAGAGCCGAAACATGCCTGAAACAAAACGCACGCCGAAAGAAGTTCAACCCATGCAGTCTACGTCGGGGCCTTGGGAATACTCGGATTTGAGCGCAGCCACCGGTGCTGAACTCGCAAACGATTTTGCGATTACCCCAACAGAAAACTGCACAGCAATAGCCCATGTGCACCATACCCGTGGGTATGCGCCAGACCGTGCGGAAGGGGAAGCCAACGCCGCCTTGATCGCCGCGTCCCCCGACCTGCTGGAAGCAGCAAAACTGATTATCCAGGAAGTGCGGGATGGCCTATTTACTGATGATATACCGAGCACAATCTATGCGATTTGCGATGATTATCTTGAGCCAGCTATCGCCAAGGCCTTGTTGACCAAGTTGCGCAACGCGGGGACATGAACTAAACAGGCGGCGCTATGCCTGCCTGGGTGGGGAGGGCTCTCCGGCCTTCCCCTCCATCTCTAAAGAGAACAACATGCGCCCTGAATGGATTAGATGCATACAGAAAATCAAGCGCGTGTCTTTTTGTGGCGAGGGCGAATTTTTCTCCTGGAGATTCATTGACTTACAACACGCCCTGCGTGCCATCTCAAACGATGACAGATTGGTGCCATGCGATGATTGTTTACGCATCGCAAAGGATGCAGATTGTTCATGAATAAAGTGCGGTGTCCAGGAGGACTCGCCGGCGAACAAACCATGGAGGATTGTCAAGGAAGAGCCGGGCCGCACGACGTTGAAGGGGAATCTGGAGTAGGTCGTCATGGAGACGCGCCGGTCGCGCCGGGGCGGTGGAGTTCACCCAGGAGGTTCGATCCCTCCCTCCAGATTCCATCCAAGAGCACACATTGAAAAGCAGCGGCGATAATAGGAACCTAAAACGCGAGGGCAAGATGAATGAACAATTGCAAGAACTTGCCAGGATGACCTTGAAGAACGAATTAGCTAGATGCTCGAACGATGAACAATTAATATTCAAAAAAATGTACGCCCACAAAAACCTTGAAGTGGATATAGATACGGCTGTGGATGAAATGTCAGAGACCAAACTGGAAACGGCAATGGATCAAGTGAGACGCACGTTGGCCAAAAAGTCGGAGTAGCGCGCGGTCCGCTGCCCCACCCCAAGAGAGAGACGATGAAAATCAATCCCTTCCGATGGTTTTCAGCCCAAAAATTTAGCGTGAAAGAATTCATACAGAATTATACGGCGGATCAACTTGAGAGAGCCGAAGAAGAAATTTACGATAATGCAATCCGAAAGATAAAATTCCGGCAGATCATAAACCGCAAACTTTCTTTTTATGCGTGATAAAGACTATGAAAATCCAACTATGCAGCCGGCATGACGGCCAAACCCGTACTGTCCATGTCCACCACCTCCCACGTATCGGCGAGGATCTTGTTTTTATGGAAAAAGAAATTGCCCGCCGCTTTCGGATTCTGAGGGTGAATCATTATGGCGCTCTTGCTGGCGATCCTTTGGTGGCGGATGAAATGCCACTGGTTCAGGTGCCCTCGCTCGAAATTGAAGAGGTCGTGTTGATCGATATCAAGCCGAAAACCCCGGACGGAAAGCCGGTATCATGAGAGCGCATCTGGACGGACGCAGGCCACCATCAGAATCGGCTGATCGGCGCAGGGCGATGGAACTGGTGCTAATACCCCTACCATTCTGGTCTCACCCCAGCTTTGCTCTGCTTATCGCGGCAAGCAGTGAACGCGCGTGTGATATCGCGCGCGCGGCCAAGGCCACTCCAGTCGAGCCTGTTTTCGGCAGTGAAGGCTTGCTGTGTCCATCGGAGCGCTGGCGGTGGGAGAGAAAGGGATTGACCTATCCGCCAGATGGGGAACGCCCACTCCCGCGCGGCCGACACCTACTGCCGAAAGGTTTTCGAGGACTGACATGAACAGGAGGAGATCATGATTTATTGTGCGGTGACCGGTCGTGCGGCTCAAAGAATCCGGATTGGCGATACGGTATGGCTCGACGGTGAAGCATATCGTGTGACCAATAAGCCCGACATGGTGACCTTCGACGTCATGCCGGAATGGGCGTGGTCGGATCGCCAGTTCCAGCGGTTCCTGCTTTGGTTGACTGGCGGAGCGGCGCTGTTCTACGGGTACGTCGGGCTGTGGCATTGGGTAAACTGATATGAATCCAAATGATCTAGCGGGAATCAAGGCATTGCGAGCGGAATTCGATGAGGTCAACGTGGGCTGCACACTTGAGCAAGATCCAAACGGAGGCTGGTATATCTGGATCGATGTATATCACCTGGGGCGTCGCGTCGGTACGGTGGTTCGACAGAATTACGCGGAGAACCCAAAGGCTGTGTTGCGACTATTCCGCGAGACTTTTGAGTACTGGGAGGACACAGGGAGATAATGGATTTCGGTTGACAGGCTTTTTTTTTGCTGTATGTTGTCGTAACACCATGACAACAAGGAAGCCATGATAAATGAATTGAGTGGGTCGCAGATACGCGACTGGAGAGAGGGGGAGAAATTATCTCGGCGGGAATTGTCCGTCAAAATGAATCTTGCTGAGAACACAATCTTGCGATGGGAGCACGACCGATGCAAGCCGGGCTTGGCGAATCTCCGAAAACTCAGGCGTTTGATGTGCCGAAGGGAGGGGTGATGGCCCGGATACGGACGGTCAAGCCCGAGTTCTTCCGGCATATCGGTCTGTACAAAGCTGAGAAGGAATCGAAACTACCGCTCCGGGTTGCATTCGCCGGGTTGTGGACGGCGGCCGACAGAGAGGGTCGATTCCGATGGGTGCCGGAAGAGTTGAAGCTGGATTGCCTACCCCACGACACGGTTGATTTTTCCCGCGTCCTGGATTGCCTGGAGAATCACGACTTCATAATCCGGTATGAAAACGCCGGTCGGGTGTACGGATACATCCCATCATGGGCAGACCACCAACGCATCAATGCACATGAAGCGAAATCCATGTGCCCAAGCCCGGACGACGATGAATCACAATGCACAACCATGCATATGCATGCACGTGGGGAAGGGAAGGGAAGGGAAGGGAAGGGAAGGGAAGGGAAGGGAAGGGAAGGAGTATGCCACGAGCCCGCTGAGCCGGACTCGCAGCTCTCCCTTGAATTTTTAAGCATACCGCTGGTATCGAAAAGCGGCGAAAAGCAGAATCACATCATCACCGAGGCCGACGTCGAAGGGTACCGGAAGGATTTTCCTGGTATCGATGTAAAGCAAACCCTTCGAGACCTGCGGCGCTGGAACGACGACAACCCATCGAAGCGGAAAACCCCCACCGGAATCAAGACACACATCGGGCGCTGGCTTTCCAAGGAACAAAATCGAGGCGGTAAAACCAAGCAAGGTGAAGATGCAACCGAACCATTCAAGCGATCCTTCTAGCGGAGGGTCTTCAATTTACGAGCAGGCGTACACCGACCTCAAGGGCGCTGGTGTAATCAGCCGCGACAAGGACGGGCGCAATCCATGGATCACAGCGCTCCAAAAATTGACGCCGGAGCAATTGAGGCGTGGGTTGGAATGGGTATTGTGCGAGGAATATACATCGAAGGGATGGATGCACCCTGCCCAGTTCATACGGTTTGCCAAAAACGATTCAGTGGTGGTTAAGAGCGGCGCTATGAGCGATTACACAATGTGCCAATTCAAGCAAGCCCACCCGGCCGCCAAAACCGCAAGCGGAAAGCCGTTGATGGTGGATCAAGTGAAAACCAGGCGCGATCACAGAGGGCTGCTCGTGCCAATACTCGATGAAGATGGGGAATCCCAATGATCGGATACACCCACACCCACCCGCTACTTCGCCCGATCATCGCCGCAGATAACCGGGAATGGCGCGCGAGGATGCGAAAAGAACGCGAGGAGACGCATGGGGCCACCCACAGTGCATTAAACGACCACCAGACGATCAGTGATGCCATATTGATGTTCGAGAGGAAGGGAGGCGTGATTTTGCGCCTTCCGTACAGGGGCGACGTATTGGTTTCGGAGTTCGATGATTTTAGGGCATTCGTAAATAAGAGGGAACAAATCGACAGCGAAGCGAAAGGGGAAAAGTGATGAGTGAGCCGGATATTTTAGTCAAGCGGTGCGGAATTTTTTGTTTGTTTTTTGGGCTACTTACCAGCGGTGGATATTGCAGCATAACTGAAAAATCTATAAAGATTCCAAACAACAGGCGCTTTCCCCGTCATTGCCCCCTCAAGAAAAGCACAATCACTGTGGCGGCTGTGAAGCGGACGATTAAATGAAATCTGTACAATTCTGTACCGGGCCGAATTCAATCGTGGATGAAGCCCCGCAGAACATGCGCAAATCAATCGAGAGAGAGAACCATGCCTTGCGAGCGAATCAACACGGAGGGGTCATGTTAAAAGATGCAATCTATTGGATTTTTGGGATGAGCATGTTGATCGGGATGGCATTCATCCTCATGCTCTGCCAGACGCGCCAGGCGGGCGCCCCAGAGCGCGTGGAGATACAAGACCCGCTATTGGAGGCGATTTGCGGTACCGAAACCAACGCTCATGGATTCCCCTCATGGGCGGTCAATGAGTACGGAACCGCGTGGGGACGCTGCCAGATCAAATACTGGAGCGCGGTCTACTTCGGCGGATTCGATGATTGGGCGCGCCTGACCGGCATCCCCAGCCGCAATCCCGCCGATCTATTCTCGGATGAGGTGAACATCCGGACTGCTGGGCAGATATTAAACCTTTGCAGAACAGTGCATTACCGGGCAACAAATCGGATGCTTGCCTACTGCTATTACGCCGGGCCGAACAGCAAACCCTACACCGATCGCGCCGGGCGGATTTACTCGAAAATCGTCGCGGTGCGCGCGGCGGGGAATCAGAGGGGGGTTGCATTTTCCAACCAATGATGTTAGGCTGTACGAGAGAGAGACGATCATGCTGACAAATTACGATTTAGAAGTGCGGAAGAACCGCGTCACCGCGTCCAACGTATCGGCGTTCCTGGCATTCCATCCCTGGAAGACGCCCTCGGCGGCGTGGGAACTCCACATGGGAATCCGTGAATTCCAAACCAACGACGATGTGCGCCTCGGTGAATTCCTGGAGCCGGGACTGGTTCAAGCTGTCACGACGCGCCTCGGCTGGCCGGAAGGCTCCTACGATTATCCATGCCCGGCGCAAACCAGCCTCGATTACCCATGGGCGGCCGCAACGCCCGACGTACTCCAGCTTGAGAAAGGTCACATCGACCCGAAAGAGATGGCCGGAATCCAGATCAAAAATCAAAATCCGCACATGGCCCGGGGATACAAAGGAACACCCGGGACGGTGGGGCCGTGCGACAACACATTGATCCCGCTCTATATGTTGGGCCAGTGCCAGTGGGAAATGCTGGTGACGGGGCGCCGAAAGTGGTTCTTCGCCACCTACATGGGAGGCCGCGATCTGAGAATCTATCGAATCTGGAGAAACGACAAGATGCTGGGGAAGATGATTCCGAAGGCGCTGAAGTTCTGGAAACAGCATATCGATCCCGATGGCCCGCAGACCAGGCCCAGCGATGTGAAGTGGAATCCGAATATTGGAAAGCCGGTCAGCCGCAGTCGGAAACTCCGGGGGGCGGATCTTCTCAACCAACCGATTCCGAGGTCAGGATGAAGTTTCTGCTTTATGGGTTGGGGGTATTCAAGTTGTTGACGGCTATCATCCCAGATCTGGGCTTGGGCCTGTATGGCGAAGCGGTTTTCGATGGGATGGTGGGTATTATTTTGATCGTTTCTGCCAAGTTCTGGCCAGTTGCGAAGGGAACAGAATGAAAAGCGCGGATTACGACGGAATATCATGTACATGTCCGGATGATGGCCCCTGCAACGATCCCGCACCATGCAAGGGTGAATGCGGTTGCCAGGCGTGCAAGGAAGCCTACTGGGATTCTGAGGAATGGGGATGAACCAACGGGGATAATCAACAGAGCCAAAGGAGCGCAAGATGGAACCCACGGCGATACAGGTAACACCGATTGAAGAAATTGAAATCCCCCTGGAGGGGCGGGCCAAGGAATTGATCACCGTGGCTGGGGATTTCAAGATCACCGATGAGGCGAGCGCCGGGCGGGCCTCCGATCTCATCAAGCAGATCCAGACGGCATGGGGGGGAATCGAGGAACAGCGCGACGGGATGGTGCGCCCCCACAATGAAGTCGTCTCCGGGTACAACGGGCGATTCAAATCCATGATTCTCGTCCCGCTGAAGGAGACGGAAAAGCTTCTCAAGGGCCTGCTCAAGCAATGGAATCTGACGGAGCAGGCTCGGGTCGCGAAAGAGGCGGCGGCCCAGCGGCAGAAAGAAGCGGAAGAAAGGCAAGCCTGGGAAACGGCGGAATTGGAGCGCAGGCGCGAGGCGGAAGCGCTTGGCAAACCACCACCCGATCCCATCAAACCACCTCCTCCAGCTCCAGCTCCTCCACCTCCTCCAGCCCCAGCTCCTCCGCCGGCGGAACCGTCGAAAATCACGCGCGGCGAATATGGATCGACCGCCACCATCACGGAAAACTGGAAATATGAAGTGACCAGGGTGGAGGATGTGCACCGGCAATTCCTGATGGTCGATGACAAGGCAATCCGGGCAGCGATCAAAGATGGCCGCCGTGTAATCAGCGGTCTCCGCATCTGGGATGATGGAAATGTGAGGATGGGATAGGAATTCAGACAACATCAATCAAGAGACGCAACATGAAATATCAAATCTATACTTGGATAGCAGTGGGAACAATTTTAATTATTCTCTTCACTGGGATTTGGTATGCACGGAATAGTGTTTTCAAATTTATATACGGCGATATCATCCAAGAAATAATCGTCGAAACTGTGCGCGAAGACGCGTTACGATAAAACATAAAGGAGCGCGGCATGAAAGACGGGGATCTTGGAAACACGGCGGTCGTCCACCAGGGCCAGACCCTCCAGCAAGTCAAAACCGGATATGTCACGGCGGTGAGCGTCCAAAAACCGCGCGATCTGAAGGATGTTCGCCGGAAGCTGGAAGAAGAGGCGGCGGTCGGCGGCGTGCTGATGTACTACGGCTGGGGCGCCGGCAAGAATCACATCGAAGGGCCAAGCATCCATTTTGCCATGTCGGCCATGCGGGCCTGGGGAAATTGCGCGGTCGAAATGGAACCGGTTCAGGACATGGGCGACGCGTGGATTTTCACCAGCGTTTTCATCGACGTCGAATCCGGCACCACTCTCAAGCGGCAATTCCGTCAATCCAAAACCTCCATCGTCTACGGAAATCACGACGAGGAGCGGAAGGCGGATATCCGGTTCCAGATCGGCCAGTCCAAGGCCGCGCGCAACGTCGTGTTGAACGCATTCCCGAAGGGGCTGGTACAGCACGCGATGGAAGCGGCGAAGAATAGCGTCCGGGAGGAGCTGGAGAAGTGGGTCGCCAAGATGGACAAGGGCGGAAAGGATGGCATGGTGTTGCTCCAGAATCGCACGATGGAATTGTTGAGCCAAGCCGGTGTCACGGAAGAACGGGTTCTCTTCAAGGTTTCGCGGTCCACCGTCGCGGGGCTCACGCTGGACGATATCATCATCCTCAAGGGCGATATCGCAGCCATCCAAGACGGTGTGGAGCGCGCGGAAGAGTTGTTCCCCTCCACGGAACAGGAAAAAGATAGCGGGGAAGAGCTGATGGAGCATCTTTCCGACGATGAGGCCTCCGGACAGAACGACGACTCGACATCCGACGGTGACGAGCAGCCTGAAAAGCCCGAAAATGCGGGTCAGGCAGCAGGGGAATCAAAGAACGCCCTAACTCCGCAGGTGGAAGAAAAAGCGGAGGAGGAGCCCGCATTCGGCAAGCAGACCATCAAAAAAATGGAGATCGGGGACTACGGCGGGGAAGTCATGTCGGCGGCTCTGGAGTTGAAGGCGAAATTCAAGACGATCGATGACGATCCGATGGCTATCGAACGGGTGGCCATCGATTGGGATTGGATCGAGAAAGGCGCAGGTGCTGAAGGAAAAGCGCTGATAGAACAGGCTTTCGAGTATTATCGGGGGCTCGTTGCGGATAAACTGGGAGGTTGATTCTTTTCCGCGCACGGAAGCGAACCGGCTCAAGGAAGAGCCACCCCTTCTCGGTAACTGAAAACCTGCGGGTTGTGCGGTGTGGAAAGCGGAACACACAGCGTAAAGCGGCGGTGTATAGACCCAGCCTACGCGGCCAGGCGGAGTGGTAGGGAAAATGCCTGCAAGGGATACCGACCAGTGCCGGATTTGCAACCGGCCACGACCCGCAGGCCACCACAAACCACAATCAGGAGAAAAATAACATGCCCGAAGAAAGAGCAGAGGCATTTAGTTCTTTTGAGATTCAGAGTATTGAGGAGGGCGTTTCTATATTGCCTGCCACCGATTCCCGGCGAAGAATGATTGTCACCATCCGCGTTTTGCAGGCCGAGTTAGCCGAACTCCAGGAAATGTTCTCCACGACGCAGCAACAGGATACAGAATCGACTCTACGTGTGGGAGAATTGCTGGATGAAGCCTCCGATTTGAAGGCCGAAAACAAGCGGCTGATGGATGTGCTAGAACGCGCCGCGTATCAACCCCGTTTCATCTATAGACCACGGGAGATTACCGATAACGACCAAGGTATTTGCGTACTGTGTTCGCACGAACAGGATAGTACTAAGGGTTGGCGCGATCATTCGAGGCCACTCCATGAATTTGATTGTCCTCTACGCAAAGCCGCCATTGCGGAAACCGAGGGAGAATGAAGTCTGAGATCAAGATCGTCATTCCAGGGCCGCCGGTCGCGTGGCAAAGGACTGGCGGCAGTGGAAACAGGCGCTTCAAAAAGCCTCAGACGCGGGCATACGAGGATTTGATCGCCCGGCACGCACGGATAGCGATGGGGTGGAAAGCCCCATTTACTGGCCCGATAGAGTTGGTGGTCACTTCCTATTTTCCTTTCAGGGAAAGCTGGAGCAGAAAAAAGCTGGAGGCGGCAAAGTCTGGAGCCATGAGGCCGACCGTAAAACCGGATTGGGATAATCTGGGAAAAGTCACGGACGCTCTCAACGGCATAGTATGGGAAGACGACAAGCAAGTTGTGGACGGGCAAGTTATCAAATACTACGACCGGGAGCCGCGGCTGGAAATCGTCGTGAAGCAGATCGACATCGAAAAGGGATGAGAAAATGTCATTCATAACACTGGAAGATCATAACAAAATCCAAATGGAAAAACATGCTGATCTGAACAAATCGCGCCGCAATGGGATAGGTTGCCCGGATTGCGGAAAAGAATTATTCGACAGGACCGGCATGACATTGCTATCTATCCCTCCTCGATTTGAAATATATTGTCCTAAGTGTGGATACACGGGAACCAGACTATGACGGGGAGATTTGATGCAAAAACCAAGTGACGGCGCGATGAGAGCGGCAAGAGCAATGATTGCAGATGTTGATAAAGTACTGCAAGGTCATGGAGAACCCTTGGAAGTCTACTCCATAGGTTTGGGTTTCTCAGATCTACAAGACGCATTAGTAGAGCGTTACGCCCTCATCATCGACCGCGAAACAGGGTGGATTCTCTGCTCGGATAGGATGCCGAAGGAATACGGCCTATATCTCACTTTTGAGCAAGGCACAATTCTATTCACTGAATATTGTGGGGCTGGCGTGGGTTGGGAAAAGTATAATCCTACCCACTGGCAACCCTGCTCCACCCCGCCGGAGGAATCATGATAAATATAATTATAGCATTATGCATGTATCCTATATTATGTAGCTACACAAACGTAAGTGATGGAGTGCTTTTGCATACATATCCCAGAATGCACGCCAACGTGAGTGGAATATATTTTATCCACAAAGACATATCAAATAGCTACCACAACAAAGCACGCACCCCTTTGTCCTGCACCATAGAAAGATTTGGCACTAGTATAAATGTTAAAACAATAACATGCGGTAATGTGAAAATCATTATAGAACCGCGCGTTTTGTACCGGTATGAAAAACCCCGATGAATTATCGCGGAGGAATCATGAGAAAACGATTATACGATCCACATCTTTTTGGCGCGCGAATATGGGCAAATCTTTTGCGTGATGGACAGAGATTATCCTACCAAGACGCCGCAAAAGAAATAGGGGTATCGGCGGCAACCGTATGTCGCATAATCCAAGGCAAAGCACCATCGGTGGAAAACTTCCTACGGTTTTCTGTTTGGCTTGGGTTACGCGAGGCTGGTGATTTAGTCAAAGCATTGAATGAGGAATCATGAGCGAAGAAATTGATGTTGAAAAGGCGATGGAACAATCACAGAAAATATTCAAAAATCTGGAACTTCTGTTGGAGAATGGGTTTTCTGAGAATGGCGTAAACCAAGCCCGTCATCACTTAGCCCTCGTGGAGGCGCTGGATACTCTATCAACCCAAGCCATCAAAATCGGGAAGATTCTTGTTGATGACAATTTAAACCGTGAAGATAAATTAGATAGTATTGGCGTCCTGATCGCATTGCAAAATATGTACGCCGAGAGAGCCCGAGACTTGCTGCCAACCAAAAGTGAGGGAGTGGATGTTGAATAAATTCATAATGACGATCGAGGATGTAGATTGTATTGGCCATGAAATTTTAATTCATCTTGATGATGATCAATACGACATACTGAAGGCTCTTTTGAATGTGGCAGACAACGAGGAACCCATCATTACAAAACTTGAAGAATGAAACCACACCGCGCGCCGAGGAGGAGTGAGATGATTGAGGCTCTGTCAAAAGATGAGAAAAATTTACTGCTTTATATAGAAACTTGCGTGGTTGATTACGCAGGAACAGTAGAGGCCGTGCGTATGAATGAAGTTGATTTCGAGGCAGCAAAAACCCTTGAAGAAAAAGGTCTTTGTTCAGTGCGTCGGCTGAAAATAGCTTCTATTGAAAAACGTAAAGGATCACGCAAGCCGACGCACCACGCTATTCTTTCAGACGAAGGATGGGTATGTGCCCAAAGGCTTCGGAAAGAAAAAGCAGAAATGCGTAGCAAAAGACAAAAAATTACTGATGATGAAGTAACACAACCACATAGCTTCCGATAAGCCACAACTACCGGAAGTGAAAAGGGAGAAAGTTGAAATGCCTATATATAATTTCTGGTATAAAAAGGGGTTTGGTCATCAAGAATTACCCTCGCCTCATATTTACATGGGGAGATGTTTTGAGTGTGGGTACGAAAACACTCCAGGTTATGTAGGTAAGGGCATATGTGGGGCTTGTAAATTTGACGCAAACGCCAACAGGACAAAGATTATTGGTAGTTGCAGCAACCAACCAACATATTAGACCCCAACCGTCAAGAAAGTATCGGAATGATTCAGGAGGTTGGAATGAAAAGAAAAGTCTACGAGGCATATGCCAATCTGAGAGACGCAAAGAAACAGTTAGCCGATACCCTTAAAAGGGAACATCCGGTAGGCAGCCGGACGGTCTACTTTATCGGTGATAACGGCATAGTTTGCACAATCCTCGACCATTCAGATGACCGTGTTTTTGTGCGTGGAAATTCCGGAAAGAAATATTGGGTATGTGGTTCACGGTTAGACGGAGGGCGTTGAAATGCCAGAAGAGACAAAGCCGTTGAGTGTGGAGGAGCGGAAATACTATTGTGGTGATTCGACGTGTTGCAACAGGGAACCGAAACACACAATTTCCTGGATGATACGCAACGTCCCTGGATGGGCTGCAAACAGGATTCAATACGGCGAGAAACAGGAAGCCACCATCCGCGATTTGCAGGACAAGCTTGTGATATGCCACGGAACTTTTGTCGGTGAACTTGACGGTAAATCGATGCCGGGAACCTTCCACGACGGGACGGATTTCGCCTGTCCGGGCTGGTGGAGAGGTCATGACAATGGAGCAAAAGGAGCAATCAAACGCGCCGAGAAAGCCGAGGCCGAAAACAAGCGGCTGACAGAGAAGTTAGAGGCAATCGCCTCCGTACCATTTGAGCCTTTTTCCGCTGCTATCGCCAAATCCGCCATTGAATTGGAGGTGGTGTGATGTCTGACAAACCGAAAAGGACGCCGGGGCCGTTGGTGTTGGAAGAAGATTTTATAATATACGGAGCAGATGGTTATATGGTCGCTGATCCCGACTGCGAACAGGAGGAGCAGAAAGGAAAGAAAGAGGCCAACGCCGCTCGCATCGTCGAGTGCTGGAACGCCATGGAAGGCATCGGCCGCCCGGAGAAGGTCTGGGAATTGATTGGGGCAGCACAGGAAGTGTTCGATCACTGTATCCCAGCGGATACTGCATCAGCAAACAGGGTAGATCGTCTTCGGAAAGCCCTCGCGGCCCTGGAAATGGAGGGAGAATGAGCCGATACGCAGAGAACACCCATGTCTCGTCGGACAATTCCCGCGCCGAGATCGAACGCACCCTGAGACGGTACGGCGCTACCGAATTCGCTTACGCATGGCAAGAAAACTCTGCTCTAATCGGATTCAAGGCTGATGGCCGGTTGGTGCGATTCATGCTCCCGCTTCCAGATTTCAACGATGAAGAATTCCGATTCACGGACACGGGGCGAAGCCGCAAGCAAAAGACCCAAATGGACGCCTACGAGCAAGCTGTTCGGCAACGATGGCGCGCACTAGCCCTGTGCATCAAGGCGAAGCTGGAAGCGGTTGAGGTGGGCATCGTGACGTTCGATCAGGAATTTCTTGCCCACATGGTACTGCCAGGCGGGAAAACGGTCGGGGATGAACTGGTGCCCCAGATCGAAAACATGATCGCGTCGGGGAAGGTGCCGGCGCTGCTGACGATGGGAGAATAATGCCCTACATCACGACCCACCGACTGATCATTATTTCTTCTGCAGCGCCCCCCCAAGCCGAGCAATCCATTCCACCGCAGTCGTGGCGTAGCCCAGCGCGGCATGGGCTGGCCCATCGTCCCAAGTCCAGGGCGTGGCCTCGGAAAGCTTCACGGCTCCCTGAGCGATCAAGTGGAGCGCACCCACCGCCTGTCCGATATCGTACAGGAACGGAAGCGGTTCGGCACTGACCCCATGCGAAAGCAGGTCCACCACGGGGACGTGTGAGAGTAACATCAGAATAGTTTCGATCATGGTCATCTCCAGACGTGTTCATAGATCAGCGCCCCCGTGAGAAGCAGGCACAGGATGAGAAAAGAACGGGCAGCATAGGTGCCGTACAGATATTCCTTCCAGGTCATCGGGGTGAATTTGTTATCGCGGCGGAAACTTTTCACCAGCATCAGCCCGAACCAGATATCCAGTCCTATGAGCGGATAGAGCGCGATGGCGTGGAGAAGATCGGTGACAGCTTGGATATTATTCTCCATCGGGGATGGCCTCCATGCGGCCGGTTTCATCGTGGCGGTGGTTGCGGACACGATGATTCAGGCGGCCGATCATGCGCGCACACGTATTTTGGCATTGGGAATTGTGCCGGATCGTCTCCTCCATGGAGTCGAAGCGTTTGGAGCCATGGCGAAGCGCTTCCTCCACGCGGGAGAAACGCCACACTGCGAGGCTCAAAGCCCCGAAAATCGGTGTCATTATCGCCGCTATTTCCCAAGTCATGCGGAACCTTTCTCAATCGGTGACGACTTGTCCGGCCTGATTGCTTATTTGATGGCCTTGAACATTGATGGTAAAGGGCGTTGTTCCTGTCAAGTCATCCTGGACAACCGCCTGGATCGCCCATCCGGGCGGAAGCCACAAAGCCCCTGGGCCCTCTCCGAGTGTCCAGCGTACCAAATTGGCGCCCCCGACGCCCACTCCAGTAACCGGGATGGAATCAACTCCAGCAAACCGCACCCAGTCAGAATTTCTTTTTATCGTATTGAATCCGGCCAAATCCTGCGGATAGACTTTCTGGACAATGCTTTGGGCATCGCAGACTTGGAACTTGAGCCCGTTGCCCAACGCCGCCAGACCCCCAAACTTGATCGGGGTGATGTTGTTTCCGTGAACAACTACCAGCACACGTTCGATTTCTGTTGTGAGTCTTTCATCGGCAGAGGCGCGGAATTCGAAAGTGATCGGCGCGGCAACCGTTCCCACGACGTCCAAATCAGCGTTGGAGAGATCGTCAACCTGCGTCATGAAGTCGGTGATTTGCTCGAAATATTGGGTCAGGTGCGTCATACTCGGTTACCTCATTCCGTTGTTGGCCGGGAAGAATGGCTTTTCCGTGCGGATCATCTCGATATGGAAGAAATCTGCGAACTTTTGATCGGTGAGGATCTCGGCATCGCCATCCCAATTGATACCGAATCGGAGTTTCCAACCGGTTCCGTCCAAGATGCGGCGGCCTTCCTGTTCCACGCGTCGGAGGAACCACGCGAATTGAGCCCGTTGATCCGGGCCGAACTTTGCGGCGCTGGTGGCCAGGCGCTTCCCTTTGATGTAGGGACAGGCATCGACGGCGAACGCCCAATCTGCGTCTCCGAATTGCCGCGTCGGGTCCACCCGCATGAGGTGCTTACCCTTGGGCGGCCGGAGCTTTGATGCCTTCCGGTCAAAATATGCTTGCTGTTGGCCGATGCTGCGCCCACCCTGATCGATGGAGTGGTCATCGGTCACCAGCACACGCATCATAATCAACTGGAGAAACGGATGGACAGTCGAAATCTGCGCCTTGCTCTTGCGGCCATAGCGGTACATCTGCTGCTCCTCGGTTGCGGTGGAGATTATATCGATATATCCAAACTGTCAAAGCATGATCGAAAAATCTTCAAAGAGGCTGCGCAAGTTGAAGGCGTTAGCACAACAACAAATCCTATGCCATGGGATTGGTCAGTTGTGTATGGCGGAACAAACAAAGCGGAAGGCCATACCAAATCTTCCATTATTGGCACCTGCCGAATCCATATCTCTAGAAAACTTACCACCTGCGAATGGGGGGGTCGTGATCGTAAATTTTTTGTCACTTCCCGCCATGAATTAAAACACTGTAAAGGGAAAAGGGGCCATTCTAAAAATCCCAATAAACTGATGTATAGTTCCTCGCTTTGTTGGCCTATAGATTAATATTTCACAATTACACGGCCAGCGCCACCGTCACCACCGGCAGTTGATGCGACACCCCCCGTTGTATCGGAGCCGCCGCCACCGCCGCCACCACCAAAAACACCACCAACCTGTCCAGGTGTTGAACTGCTTGCCCCACCGCTACCACCGCCGCCTCTTTTATTACTACCGCCGCTGCAACCGCTGATCGAATCTACTGTAAAGACTTCACTTTGACTTACGCCACCCGCTCCCGTGGAATTAATATCTCCGCCGCTTGCGGTTCCGCCCGCTTGAACGGAAGTAACCCCGCCCGGCCCGCCGCCTCCAGTAAGGGTGCTAAAAGTGGAATCAACCCCGGCATTGCCGTCATTACCTTCCGCAGCGCCACCACCACCGCCCGCGCCAATAGTATACGCAACAGTCCCCCCGGCAGTCACAACAACAAATCCTTCAGCAACGCCGCTGGCTGAACCGCCCGACCCAGGGGTTGCTGTTGTGGCAGTATGATCAATTCCGCCCCTTCCACCGCCACCCCCACCATATACTTCGGCCCATACACGATGCACAAATGCAGGAACCTGCCATGTTGTTCCTGATGTCAGCACTTCAATTTTTTCGCTGCCGTCAACCTTTGCCCAATGTGCTGCCGTAGATGGTGCATCCACCAGGGCTTCAAATTCAACCCATTCACTCGGCCCCAATGTATAAGTGTCGGAAGATGAATCATCCTGGAGAATTAAATCCTGAGCGGCGTCGCTATTGAAAAATGATACTCTCTCACCCTGCTTCACCGCCCCACTGTCGAATGCTTTGAGGCGATCTGATGTTAGCGTTGGTGCAATATAACGCATGCCACCTATCAACCTCAAGGTGGCGTTGATATCTGCCAACGTACCACCTAAATCTCTAACGTCAATCACCGCCCCGGCCCCGGTAATTATGAGGTCCTCTAAATCGGCGTTGGATACCCTCAACCCTTGGATCTGCGGCCTTGCGCCTGACATAGTAAGAGTGAACGCACCAAAATCTAACACTACATCGCCAGATGCAGGAATGATTGTGATATCTGTTTCTGTGATATCTTCACTGCGCTGTAGGGCCTCACTTCCATCGATGATCAAACACCGATCCCCGTTGGCGAGTGCAGCAACAAAGTCATCAGTTGTGTGAGTAGCAATTCCTTGCCCTACCTGATCAGAGGTTCCAATCACAATGTCGAAACCAAGATGGCCGGTCTTCCCACGGAAAATCTTGCTCAGTATGTCCAAACTTTGGATTATCAAGCTCATGCGAATACTCCTATCTGTTCAGGCGGAATGGATTCATGTTCCTTGCCGTCATCGTCAACCCATGTGACGGGAGTACGTGGGTAAACTTCATCGTACAATGCCTTGGCTTTCGGATCGGCCTGTACCTGTTCCCACGTACCCAATACCTTGATTGTGGTGGTCTTGGAGGCCAGATCGCGTAGCATTGCCTCCGTGATTCCGTCCGGACGGCACCGCACCAGGGCCAAGGTCTTGACCCCGTTGCGCTTGGTCGGCGTCTTGTCCACCAGGAACATCGGGTTTTCCGGGTCTTCCCCGCTTAACTTTTCGGGGTAATGCTCCCGTACCTTGTTGACGAGCGTTTCCGTATTGGAACAGTATACCAGTAGATCGATCATGTTTTTCTCCTATGCAACTGCCATTTCTTCATCGCTAAAGGCACGATCATAAATACGGAAATTTGTTATATGGCCATAGAGAGGAACAGCTCCAGCAGGTGCTGCTCCAATTAGGATACTTGTTCCTAGCGGATCAGACACATTTCCTGAGGTGTCACCAATGGTTTCCGCGCCATTAACCCACAACTGAGAAACTGAATTCCCTTCATGTCGAACTGCTAAACGGTGCTTAGTTGCGACAGCAAGTGGAGTATCGCCGTGAACCTCACTCGTTCCATACCACAAAGAGGGGGCATTTGGTGCAGGTCTGGCAATATACAACGCCCTAGTGCTCTCGCCCTCTATGAAGAAAACTGTTTGTTGCTTCTCTAAACCGGACATATCAACATCAGCAAAGATAGTTTGAGGAGCACTCTGAATAGGAATGTTCCCCCCAATCGTCACATCCAAAATATCAACATTCCTTGTGACCGCCGCCGCAACGGTGGCAATGTAACTGGAACCGAAGGGTAACTCTTCAAATTGTGCGCCCCAAATGTAGATGGAATCGACGCCGGTTCCCTGATAATTACTGCTCCCGGCCAAAGCGGGGCCGATCTCTGTCGTTACAGTAGTACCAGCCGCAGAAGGTATTCCATTCAGTTCGCAACGATACCATCCATCCGCCAAAGACGTGATCTTAGCTGATACTTCTGATCCGTCTCCTGCTGTGTTAGCTGAAAGCACAACACCGTTAGACAGATCAAAATACGCAAAAACGCCCGCGCCGCCGCCAGAATCCATCCGTAGTGCTAGTTCTGTGCGCACATTAGCTTTAGCAAATACCGTAAGGGTATTTAATACTGTCGCGTCAGAAGCAGCTATATCACGGTTAACCCTATGTAAAGTTAAATTGCTATTTTCTACAAATAAATCTGCACTTGTGGCTACACCGTCCGGTGCAGTTGTATCGTTGGGAGTGATAGAACACTGCGTTTTTGTCCAATAGGCATTGTTAAAGTCATCACTGCGAAATGCTAAATTGGTGCTCGGCCCCTCATTCAGGTAGCCTTCCTTCTCGAAGCGCGGCTCGTCTATAGCGGCGGTTTGCACTATGCCATAACGATCAATATAGGTGCCTATGGTGGATCGCGCAAACGTGGCACTCCCCACACCATGCTCAAAGGCCAACGAGCTTATCAACGGCAATCGCAACAGGGCGTTCTCATCCCTATCCAGATTTGCCCCCGCCGCCAAGCGAGCTAGGAGCCAGTTTATATACTCTGCTGCCTCTGGCTTACCCGCATTGCTACCCTCATCTTTCTTGGCATCAACGGGTTCCACTTGATCGCCGGTCGTGCTCCATCTTACGGTATCGTTTGGCATTATCTTCTCACGTTATGTTATTACTCTTGCAAAATTTCCACCTTTACCATCACCAGGGGCAATGAAGCCAGAAGGCACTACAAAGGAAACCATCGCACCCACACCCGTGGCAGGACCACCAGAAATTACAGTAAATGTCTTAGCAGTAAGTATGGGAGGCAACCCAACCAAAATAGAATATGACCAAACTGCTCCCGCATCACTTCCCGTTGTAGTGGAGTGTTCTTCTATCTCATTCCATGTCTCCCCATCTCCAGTCAATGCATCCACGCTTGCCCAATTATCCCCCTTATGACCAAATACAATAACCAAACCCGCGTTTCGTCCGTTGATTGAAGAGATTGGCCCAATGTTTTGTTGTGACGGATTGCTAGAATTAACGCCAACAACAGCAATTGGAGTTGTGTTTGTAACAGTAGGACGGAAAGCTACTCCTTGATAAATTATTGGCTCGCCTGCTATATTACCAGTCCAATCAACCTTCAATGCAGCGTCAGACCCGCTCTCCGCAACCTTCCAATACATTGCTATCGTATTGGCCCCTGCTGAGTCATGTGCATAATGAAAACCCACATTCCAAAGATTTGCAAAACCAGCCCTACGGCTGAAAGCCAGTGGTGCATTTCTTCTGCCCGCAACAAATGCAACTAAAATATCTCCAGCTATAAATGTCGGAAAATCAACCGTAAAAAATCCCCCTACTGCCGATACCTCTTGTGCTGTGCCCTTTCCCACAAAAGATATTGTTCCATCCATCTCCGAATCATCGGAGGTTCCCCATCCATGATCAGGATCGTCCGGCAGATCACCACTTCCGTCCACATCGTCCACCGAGCCCCAGAGGAACGCATTGCTCTCAACGATCAACGGGATCAATTGCACACCGCCCGCCATCGCTTCTTCAATGGTGGCGAGCGCCAATGCGTCCAACGATGGAGTATCGGTCGTCACTTCGGCTGCAAGTTCGATCGTAGCGGGTTGGTATTCGGTAACGATGGTTTTCACCGCCTGCCAGATTTCATTCCACACGGTGATCAGGGTTTCGACTTCACCCGACCGGGCCAGCGTCGCGGCGGCCCCCCGCAATCGAATCCGGTATTCCTCATCCGGTTCAGTCAGGCTGGTGCGAGCCGTATTCAGTATCCGCCCCACCACATCCAACTGAACCCCGACTGCGGTATCCAGAGAAACCTCGTCGAGAAGTTGGATGAATAGATTTTCGATATCCTGGTAAGGGTTGATCAGCACGTCCAGGAATGCCTTGAAATTGGTGGCATTCGCCAGAAAACCCGGCAAGCGTGCTTTGCCCTGGGTTCCGTGATCGGTGATCTGTGTGATCGGAATGGTCATCGTCTCAACTGGTAAAGGTGAACCGGCTGCTGCTCCAGACCGATACTTCGGTTTCATCGATCGTGATGTTGTTGTCCAGGGTGGGGCTCGGATCTCCACCGCCGGATGCGGTATCGGCGATGCGGATCACCATATCCAGAATTCCTGGAATCTCACTGACCGATGCGACCAATGACGGGAAGACAATCACATCGTCACCGATTCCCAAGGCATTTCCGAAAGCCAGAATGGCAGTTTCTGCCTGATCCAGGCCATCCGCCGGGAATGTTCCATCCACCGTGAAATCTATTTCAAGCCAGATATCCCGCTGCGTTGGTCGGCTGAATAGGACGCTGTGTACCGTTCCTTGGCTATCGGTCACGCTCTCAGCCGCCTCCGTACCGAAGGTTGCGATTCCGCCGGCCTTGGAATTGAACAGGGCGGTCGCAATCTCGTTTGAATCCCCTCCCTCCACAACCGCCTCCACCGAATGGGGCGGGCGGCTACCCACGGTAACATCGGTATCGTTCTCGAAAACCAGCGCCTCGGTAACGCTGGTCACCAAGATCAAGTCGGCGCGTATCGCCTCGAGAGTTGCGTTGCCCAGCCCGGCCAGGGCATTCTCGCGCCTGGTGCGCAACGCCGCGTCTGTTTCTTCATCCAGCCCCAATGTCGCGTCAACGAAATTCTCCACCCGATCCCATCCGCTGATCGCGTTGACGATGGTGGTGATGGTGTTGGCCAATCCCTGAACCGGTTCCGTCTCCACCGATTCCGCCGCAACTTCCGTCGCCTCATCCGCCGTATAGGAGCCGGTTGCGGGCGTGATGGCCACGGCTACGGCTGGCGAATATGTGAAATGATCCACATCCAACACGGTGACTTGGGCCAACACATTGTACGCCGTCTGATCCGCCACGCTTACAAAAACAAAATCTCCCGTGGAAAGACCGTGCGCCACCGCGCGCGCCGCCACGTCCGCGAAAGTGATATGGTCGGCCGCCAGCCCCTCATCCTGATAGACCGGTGTCCCGGCCGCGGAGCCCCCCGGAGTACCGGTCATGTTGAAGTCGAAGGTAGAGGCGCCGATATTTTCAATCTCGGCCGTCACGTTGTAAAGCGACGCATCTCCGCCGGTCGCGCCACTGACCGTCATAACGGCGCCGGCGGGCAGTCCGTGCGGCGCGGTGGTGGTGACGCTGGCCACCGTGCCGACACGGGTTATGCTGGTGATGGCTATTCCAGTTGATCCGGTCGCGATGGTGATGTTCCCGATGGAACCGAGAACCGCGGCGATGGTGGTTTGGAATTGATCTCCCGCATCCACGACGGCGGCGAGCGTTCCGAGCGGAATCACGGTCGCGGGCGTCCCGGCCAAATACAAATCGACAGCCGAGGAGGTTGCGGGATTGCGTGTCACGGTGGTTATGGCCGCGATGCGCTCCAGGCTCACGCCGCTGGCACTTGTGGGGTCCATTGCGTCATAGATCGCTTGGGCGAGTTGCTGGATCAGCGCCGCGCGCTCCGCCACGATACCGATGATCTTCCCCTCGTCGGTATCGTCTCCCAGCAAAGCGCCCGATCCGAAAGATCCACGGAACGCCACATCCATCGCGGCGCGGATCTCCGCAAGCGATTCTATGGTCAGGCCGGTCGAGTCAAGCGTCGGAGGCATATCGTCCTCAAATTATAAAGCTTTGTTGTGTTATCTCACCGTCCGCCGTTTCAAGCAAGTACGCGACCTTTAATTGCCTGTTTTCGGTATCGAGAACCGCGCGCAATGCGGTCAACACCACGTCATCCGTGAGAGATTTCCGAATCGCAGCCTTGAAGATCGCTTCGATGGTCGCCATGTTCGGATTCTTCACGCCCCAGATTTGTTCCAGATAGGGCACGCCGAATTCCAGATCGAGGAACCATTCCGATTGAGCGGTCTGGGCACGCTCGCGCGAATGCTGCGCAATCGCCTCCGTTCCCGATACGGTGGTGAAACGTCCATCCGTGAATTCCAGATCCGTCGTTGCGGTATCGAGTTTCAGCGTCATCTCATACCTTCAGTCTGGCCATCGCCGTTCTCAGATTATCGACGGTGGTTTTGAATGTGTCCAATTCGGCAGTGAAGCCAGCGGGACTCCAAGCCGCACCGTCACTGGGAACCCCAGTTGTAGGGTCACCATGGGGGTGGGCGTGGGTGCTGTACGACAGAAACAGGCCGGCCGCCGTTCTGGAAAATACATCTATCGCGCCCGACAGCGCTTCCATCGCCTGATCAACCAAAGTCAGCACCTCATCCGTTCCGTTGCCGATCAGGACTTTTGTTCCGGATTCCACCTGGATATCGAGCGCCGCGGGATTCGCCCCCGGCCTGTTCCCTTCTTTCTGTATCGGCCAGCCGCCGAGGATCGCGAATGCGTCTGTGATGTCATGCATCCGCACATCCAACGGCTCGACCGGCACCGCGCCCGCGCTTTCGATGTAGTTGTCCAGGGCCCTGCCACTGAAGACCATCAACACCGGGTCTCCCTTGGCGACGGGAAGCTTCACATAGGCCTTTTGCGTCCTCATCTCCACCAAAGGCACTCCCACTATCACCGGTAGCTCCGTAGGCGCGCTGGCGCCGAAATATCGTCTGCTGATCATGGGTTTGACGGTGACCAGCCGGGTGTTCTGATCGATCGATTCAATCTTGCCAGGCAGAGCAGTATATAAATCCGCTTCCAGGTTGCGGAAAGCCGCGCGAATCACCCCTTCCAGCGTGCTGGTATCTTGTCCGCGCTCAGCCATCAGGACCCCACCTGGACAGGATTGACTGTTAAATTAGCGGGGCGCTCGGCTGGCGCCGCGTTGAATTCCACGCGGGGGAAAAAACTCCCGGTCACATTGGTGAAGAAATCCTCTCCGCGGTTGCTCCCCACGTGCTCTAATTTGTAACAGGTAAATTCTCTATCAAACGGCGCAAGGGATTCATTTATCGTTTCAGACTGAAGCTTAAAACGATGGAACAACCGAAAATCGCTATTCAAAAGCGTTCGCAATTCCACCCCTCGCTCAGTGATCTTCGGTGTGTTGATCAGCCCATTTTCCAAATTGATTGAAGGAATATTATCGGATGGAATATCGGGATCTGCCGCGCTCTCATTTCTCACGACAAATGGCCCGGTATCTTCCAGGGAGTAAATCAAATTGTATCGGTCTAGTAGAATATTTATTGATCGATCAACACGACCGGTAAAAGCAAAGCGCACCGGGGGGGCGCCATTCAGAATGGACAGCGCCTCAGTCGAATATTGCGGCTTGCCGAATAGGAGTTGATCAAATAAGCGGTTGGCCATCACCAATGGTGGGGTCGGCCCGAAAGTCAATTCCGGCGTACAGAATGAAGCCGATTTTTGCTGGTGCGCCGTGAGTCCGTCTATTTCGGTAATCCAATCGGGACCGATACGGCTACTTTTACCAGTGATCACAACTCCCTTAAAAATCAACTTGGCAATACCATCACGGCGATAACCGGCTGAAAGGAATACAGTTGTGAAAGGAGGAGCCGCCGAGTCTACAATGCGTTTATGGAGAAGGCCGCGCACATTCGATCTCAAATTGTAAATTCGAATCACGCCCCGATTGTCCACCGCCCCGGGGAATTTTTGAATGCGGAAATCGATCAACAGATTGGTGATGGCATAGGCTTGGCCGTCGCGCTGAACGATCAATTCAACGATCCGGTCGAACTTTCCCTGTTGCAAAATCTCGGTCATGCGGCCTCCGTGTAAAGCAGGAGTACGCGGTCTCCGAAATTGGTATCGTTCGGGTCGGTGTCCAGGCCGTCCAGATCATGCACCAGGATGGTGCCGGGTGGGAGGTCTTCCACGTGATCGAAATTGCGCAACACGTCCGCATCGGCGACGAGCGGAAGATTGCGCACCAGCAGCGCGCCCGCCAATTCGATAGTGAGCCGCCATTTTCCGTCGCGGGCATTGTAGGTGAACGACAGATCGTATGTCGAGCCGTCCAGTTCCACTTGTTCAGTGAAAGGCCGTGTGGAAAACGTGGGAATCGGGATGGATACGGTGGCCATCAGAGCGCCGCTCCCGTGAATTCGGTCGTAGGCTGTGCGCCGAGGTTGTCCGGATCAAGCGCGGTGTTCTCCACCTCCGCCGCAATGCGCTGTGCATTCGACTCGCTGGAGGAACCGACGATCAATATTTCCATCATGGTGGCGCGGAATCTGATCGAACGGCCATCCTCTTTGATGCGCGGGAATACCAGTGTCTCGAAAACCATGTTCTCATACAGGTTGATTCCCGATTGCACTTCGAACGGTATCCGCGTCGTGTAGAGCGCGACCAACTCTTGATAGGCCGCCTTGGCGCGCCCCGGCATGGTGGCGCCGATCAGAGACGTCCCTGCCGCCACGGCTGCCGCGTCGAGCCCCAGCGCTTCGCCCAACAGTCCCGCCGCGCCACTCGCCAACGATAGTTGCCAGTTCATCGGGGTGTCGGTGATCCGCCCTTCCATTTCCAGCTTCACGGGAAGATTGATGATGTTGTCGGTGCGCGGACTGCCGTCTTCCACCGGATGCTTGGTAACCAGATTCTCGAACCTATGCTGTTCGCGGATCACGGCGTCTATCGTGACGGCGCCTATCGACGACAGGAAGGTGGTCGGCAATCCAAATACATCCGGTGCGGGCATCTATCCTCCAGGGCTCGGTATGCCCTCGATAGTGGGGAAGCTGATCCCCGCCTCCTCCAGCAATTGGGTGAACTTATCCACGATCTGTTGGCCGATCTCACTGGCGTTGGTTCCGGTGATGTGGAATGTCGGGGCGATGGTGACCGGGCCTGAAAACGACGGTGCAAATCGATCCGGAGATGCCGCACCGCCACGGAATATCTCCGGCCTGGGTAATCGCGGGCCGATTGTGGGAGCCTGCGGGGACGGGCTGAGCTTTTCAAGAAATCTCACCACGGGCGCGGGAAACAAATCCCTGAAAAATCCAGTAGATTCCGGCTCTTGCGGCACCGTCCTCCGCACAAAATCGATTGCGCCCTCCCTGGCCCCTGTTACCAGATCCTCCAGACCCCGGATGAAACCGGGAATTATTTTCCCAGGGTCTTCAATCCCAGCGGTTATTCTCCTGAGCGCTCTTTGGATTCCTTCTATAATAGGCTTGACGATTCCCTCTCCGCGCGTCCACTCCTCGAAATAGGCATTGGTAGCCTTTGCCAATTTTACCATCGCCGGTTCTAGTTTGCTGGAAACAAAATCGAAGGTCGCCTTGATATTGCTCATCAAGGTATCCCATTGGGCTGAAGATGTGGTTTCCTGGATTTCTTCGGCCGTTTTCTTCAATCCTGGAATCGCCTCTTTCAGCACTTCCACAATCCCCCGCAGCCGTTGCTCAACCGTCGCCACACCAGTTGGGTCAACCTCCTGAAGATTGCGGACAAAATTCTCCATCGCCGCTTCGCTGAGCCCGAAACCGGCAACCATATTGGAAATGGCCTGGAAGTCTCCGCTCTCCACCGCGCCTTGGATCGCGCTGAATACATCGATCAAGGGCTTGCCGTTGATTTTGGCGATGAGTCCGGCCGCCTCAAACATCGCCTCGAATTGCGCGATAGTACCGGCGGGGAAGTCCTGCTTGAAATCGATGAAGGCTTGGAGGAAATCCCGTGTTGTTTCAACGCCGGGGATATTGCGCTTGACCCGTTCAAATGCTTCGCCAAGATCCCCGACAATTTTGACAGTGCCATCATCGAGCCGGACGATATCATCGGTGAATTGCTGTGCGCGCGCCGCCAGCAGATTCAGACTTGATCCGGCTTTTGCCGCCGCGCTCAAGATTTTTCCCGCGCCGAATGCTCCCGCCGCCGCAATCAATGCGCGCCGCATCCCGCCCACGGTATCCTGGAAATTCTTGATTCCGCGTCGGTCGGTTTCGAAGGCGAATCGGGTTGTGAGTTGTCGAACGACCGGCATGGCGCCTCATTGCGATTCTGTGATTTCCGGTATTTCCAGATTCAGGTGAACCAGTTCCGGAAGAGAAACCCGCATCTGGGCTTCGGTCAGAGTTACATATCCGGCTGTGACGGTTCGGAGGATGAGCCGGTGGATTCCGGGCCGTCTGTCCGGGGGCCTCCATTCTGTTCCGTTCCAGAATCCGAAGATTTCGGCCGTGTAATCGGCACTGCCCGGAGCTTTTTTTTTGCGATCTCCAGTACGTCGCCGAAATTGTCCTGGAGGATATGCGTCAACAATTCAGTCAGATCGGCCAGTTCCCCGGAGAAGCGGCGCTCATACCAATCGTTCGACCATTTCGGATCTTTCAGGGAATCCCTGATCATCGACTTGATCAACTCCGGCGTTTTTTCCGCATCCAATTGGGAGAGCAAACCGGTGACCATTTTCGATGCGTTGAGCTGATCGAAGGTATCTTTGTCCTCATCGAAGTTTTCGATATCGAACCCTCCGGCAAGCATGGTGCCGAAGATCTTTCCCAAGGCTATCGCATATTTCAATGCGGGCGTCGTGGGAAGCTGCTCCAGCCTGAAATCATCTCCACCGACGGTTATGGTCGTTTGATCCAGCATATTTTCTCCCCTCTTGGCCTGTTCAGCCGGTTATGCCGCGCTCTGTGAATGACCGCCCACCACCATGCGCAGATCGGCGCAACGGATTATCCAGACCCGTGGGCTGTTGGATTTGTTGTAGATCGCCTGGGGCTGTTTCTGTATCCAGGCTTCCGCCGCCACATGGATATCGTTGCCGCGGTTGTCCCGGATCAGAACCGGGAAAACACTACCACCGGTCTGCTCATCCGCATTCGCAAGGGCGGAAAGTACCAGATTCGAGGAGCTGGTTTGCTGCAAGGATATCTGGATATTGCCGCGACGGTCATTGGTCAAGGTTCGGATCACCTCTCCATCCGCGCCCGCCGCATCGGCGACTTGATCTTCCGCGCGCTCGACCGTCACCACGTCATCGGAAAACCCGGACAGGATAGAGCCGTTCACCGTCACGGTAATTTCTTTGGGATCATAGGTGCTTAGCGTCATTGTCGACTCCTGTCTTGGTTCGGAAGGGCGGCGGGACGAGACCCACAAGTGGGACCACCGCCCTCCCAATCATGCCCGGATTACACCGAGACGTTTACCGTGATGGCAACCGTGTGAATTGCACCGGCGAATTGGGCTGTGACCACGATACCGGGGAAGTTCCGCGCGGCTTTGTTCACGGACGATTGATCCGCAACTTTTGGCGCAAATATGGTGAAGAACTCTCCGCTATCCGAGGTATCGAGCGGCCCCAGCATTCCGAAGCCGACCGCCTGATTCAACACGTCCTGGATATCGGCCACCAGTACCCCGGCGCCTTTGTCGGTGTAGGGCACCTTCGGCTCGTTGAGCAGGCGCGTGACGATGGCTTCCGAAATCCGAACCTCGACCCAATCGATTGAGCGTTGAACGTCGATGAATCGTCCGCTCGCCACCGTGCCTTCGCGCGTCGCCGCCACACCGGTCGCGCCGATGAAGCTGTAGACGTTCCCTTTGTTGCCGAGGATGTAGGATTCTTCCGTCGCGGTCAGATTGGCGATGGCCGAACCGGTGATTCCGGTCAATTGCTTGAAATTCCAAGTGCTCGAACCGGGATCGGTGGATGCCTGGAGGCCTGCCCACGCGGTCGCCGGGAATTCGGTATCGGCGGCCTGGTGCCAGAGTACCGCGATTCGCGTGTTGCCCGCCGTATTGAACAGGCTGATCACGTCTCCGGGAGCCCATAGCTCCGTACCGGTCGATGGCGTGACGGGTGATCCGGTCACAACGTAGGTGAATTCAGATCCACTCGCGGTAACCGCGACAAAAGTCCCGTTATATTCGGCTTGATCCACTCCCGAAACGGTGACGAGATCACCAGGCGAAAAACCGTGAGGCGCGGCGGTGGTGGCGGTGGCGGTCTGACCTGAACGGGTGATCCCTGAAATCGCGGCGGTGCCTTGCGCAACCTTGGCTGCGGCGGCCGATGTTTCGACGATGGCCATTTTTGTCCGGGTCTGGACAAAATCCCGCGCGTCGATCAAATCGGCATCCGAGTGGTCGGTCAGCGTGAGGAAATACCAATCGTCGTCTTCCGCCACGATGGCCACGAGAGCTTCAGCCAGATCGGCGTCGCCGGCTTCCTGCCGCCCGATTTTCATCGAACCGGGCCGCGGACTCTGCGAAAAGAACGCGCTCGCCGCCTTGTGTACATCCGTCGTGGTGGCGAACAGAGCCGTCACCTCGTCGATGCTATTGAAAGTCTGCGTCCTGGTGGAGAATACGGCGGATTCGATGTTGCCGACGAGCAAGACCGTGCCGAAGCCGGTGCGCGTAAGCTGCGCATCGGCGACGTTGACGGTTACGGTGACGATGTCGGTAATGGCGGTCATGGAGGCACCTCACGATAGATTGATGGTCGGCACAGCCGTATCGATCTGGCCGACGGATTCCGGTGTCGGCGGAGTCACGACATGGGTAAAAGTCAAATCGCAAAGGGCACGGCGCTCCCAATGCTCGCCCGTAAATTCATCCAGCCGTAACGGCCGCTCGTGGAACATGAAAGCTACGTTCGATTCACGGAACCGGCGCACCGTTTGGGATGCCTGTAACTGGAGCAGACACCCTTCCAGCAATTCCATCGCCTCCAAGGTTGCCAGATCATCCGCCGCTTCGCTGTAGACTTCAAGCTGGAGGATCATCCGCATGAGCAGTTGTACCTGTTCATTGATCGTCTGCCCACCTATATCGGCAACTTGCTGGCTTTCGGCGAGACCGATTTCGATATCGGAGAGCACGTGCATGGAGGCATAGGGGCGTGCTGGGCGTGGCCCTGCCTGCTCCTTCCAGATTACTTTTCCCGTTCCGAAACAATCGACCAGGAAATCGTAGATCACATTTTCAACGGACATGGCGGCTCAAGTTTACGGTATATCGAATGTCGGTTCGCTATTGATTGTGACGTCGGTTTCCGCAATGTACTGGCCATCGTCGGGCGGGGTGCCCAGCCCATCGTCGAAAAGCACCGATCGGTAATTGATGGTCAATTCGCACGCGGCGACCCATTCCCACTTTTCGCCCCGGAACTCGTTCTCCTGTCGGATTGCCGTGTGGTTGATGTAGGCTATGGCGGCCTCGCGGAAAGCGTCGATTCTGGATTGGGTATGAAGATCAACGATGGCGGCGCGCATGAGGGTGCGCGGGAAGGTGCCTGAGAAACCCGCCGGCGTGGCGGTGTAGATGCGATACTGGAGCGCCATCGCGCGCGCACCGAAATACGTTGTCTCGATCACTCCGCCATTCAATTCCTCGACAGTCTCATCGATTCCCTGATCTTCGCCCATCTGGACGATCTCGAATGTCCCGTATGGCCTGGCAAAACGTGGGAAATCCATGTTGCCCCACCTGGTCTTATCGGAGCCCAATATCCCATCAGACCACGTGAGCAGTGCCCGTTTGATCGTCTCGTAATCGGTGTTGTTCGAGATGGTCATGGCCTATCCAAATTCTTTTATTCAGCAGCGCGATACTCTGAAGATAGCGCCGCTCTAGGCTTTGCGGTGATTATGCTTGCACGGGAACATCAATTTGCCGCCCGCTGATCCCACCCGCAAAGCATCCATGGCCAATAAAAAAAATCGCTTCATGCTATTGCCTTCCGCTTCCTGTCGGTTTTCGGTTTCCTGATCCGGCGCGGCGCTGGAAGAATCTCTTGCGTGTTTCTGCACGCCCTGCACCGGTAAACGCCCGTTCTCTGTATCTGCTTCATCCGCGGGCCGCCGCACGCATTGCGCAACATTACGGAATCTCCTCATCCACATCCGTCATCAACGCCTTGTAGAACGGCCCCTGATCCCAGAACTCGACCTGCTGGACGGTGTACTGGACTCCATCGATCGTGATCCGGTCAGCGCCCAAAAGTTCGGTTTCCGTCCAGCACACGCGCCAATCCTGCGTCGATTGACCCGGGGGGAGATTGCGCAAGTCCTTTGCCTGCGCCTGCTGGACGTGGGCTTGGATATTGCTGGTGACGGGCGTGCCTTCTTTCGGGAATCCGTCCACGATGGTAATTCCCGCGCGCCTCTCAAGGGCTACGGTCTCCAATCTCCGGCGGATCACATCCACGACGCTCAAGATACCCTCCTGAGCGATCCATCAGGCTGGCCCATGTAGGTCTTGTTTTCCATTCCCCTGAAATTGTATTTCTGTCCCGACGTGAATTGCCGGGGTTTCACGGTGTGGATCTTTATATTTTTGCTGCTCTTGAATAGTGACTTGCGCTTGGCGCGCGGCCCGCTGCGGCTGCGATTCGGGCTGTTGTTGTTTTTGCTATGCCTCTTGGATGGAACGTGGCTTTTGCTCATATCCCTGTCTCGCCATCTGAGGATTTTGCAAGAATCCATCGGATCGACGCCCGCATTCGGCCCGTGTCGATCAACGGATTGGATGATTTCTTTTTCCTGATCGTCGATAGCGCGTTGGGGGGCGTCCGCAATGTGGTGATCTTCCGTTGGACATGCCGCTGGATGATCTCGCCCATCTTGGCCAGAGCGTTCGCCTTGGTAATTCTGCCGTCTATCACCGCCTTCCAGAGACGATCGGCCGCTGCATTGATCTGCGCCTCGTTCTCGTCCACGCCCGCCCGGATGAAGCTGCGTTCCGGGATGTGGCCGTCGCGTGTGCCGAACTCGTTTGCGCTACCGATAATCAATAACTCTGCATCTTCGCTGGCCAGCAGCCCGATATCTACCGCGTCGGCGTCATCGACCAGGTCTTCCAGCAACCTGTTCAGACCGAGATCACGGTCATCGATATTGGCGCTGAGTTTTATGGGTGATGGGGGCATTTTGACCCCTATATCTTGACCACGCGGAACGCCGCAACAACCTGGCTCCGGATTTCCAAGTGCATGATGCCGAACTGAGTTCCGCCAAGCACCGTAGTCCTGTTGAGCCAAGGGAGCGTGAAACTCTGCGCCACGCCGCCGACTGATTCCGAACTGAGCGGACCTCTTCCGCCGACCGGTTGATTCGCCATGCTGAGCATGTGCGCCGCCAGATAAAGCTGCGCCTCCTTTTGCAGCACGCCGTAGGGGTTTTCCAACACGATCTTGGCCACATAGGCGGTCACGAGAGCATATACCGTTTCAGACCCGTCAAGCGCCTGAATCCCGGCATCGTCCTGCGCAATCGACTGGACTTCCGCCAAGGAGGGAAGAAAAGCCATCAGGCCGGGTCTCCGACTTTCTTAGCGCCCGAATCCGATGCCTCCTTTAGCTTATCGAAATTTTCCTGCTGGGCATCGATCGCGTCCATGACTTTTACGCGGGCGCGGCCCGGCTTGGACTCCTCGGATTTACGCATGACCGCCAACACGGTTTCATCGAACGTCTCGCCGATCACCTCGACAGCCGCCTCTACGGTCATCTTGGCGATATCGGTAAGGTCACCCGCCTGTTGCACCGATTTATCGGCCAGCCGAAGCTTCCCGCCCTTGAGATGATGATTCAGGCCGCCGGGATCGTCGGCAAACAATACGGGATTGTCCCCCGGATTCTGGCGTTTGCCTTTGGTCATCTGATCCCAAACGTCCTTCGGAACTTCGGTAATGCCAGGAATGAAGGTCACCGATTCCCTCGGCGCGTAACAGATCGTCAGAGCGTGCGGCTTATCCCAGATCACCTTGACTGTATCGAGCATGGTTGCTCCTTGTGCAACGGTTGAAAGGGTGCGCGCCCGTGCATACGGGGAGGCGACACGGACGCGCGGTGCCCCGACGGCGGGCGGGGCTAGAAGCCGTAGAACTTCGCTAAGGCCAGCGGATAGCGGATCACGACGCCCGCGATTTCCGCTTCGACCGGAATCTCGAATTGCAGGTTCCGGCGCTGGGGCGGATGCGTGATCATCTCCATCGGAATCAGATTTTCCAGCACCTCGTCGTCATTCTCGTAGAGCAGGCCCTGGTCTGAGCTGCCGGTTCCTGAACCCGTTAGCTCCGGAAGGCCTTCCAGCATGGTCAAGCCGAATCCGTTATCCGGGTCCATCAGGTACTTCCGGATCGTGATTAGGGGGAAAGTCTCCGACATGGGGGTATTGCTGATGAATCGGAGTTTGTCGATGGGCAGCAACAGCGTGTCGGGTTGATGGATTTCCTTGGTGCCGCTCACGATGGCGGTGATCCTGTCTCCGACGTCCTCCACCACTTCCAGCGGGGTCTTATCCACACCCCATATTCTGGAATTGCTTCCGCCGGACGCCGCGGCCACTTGGGTATCGGAAACGTTTTCATTGCTCAGCACGCCGCCCAACCCAAAGACGGAATCGCCATTCCAGGCGATATCGCTCATCAGCTCATTCATGGCGCGCCGCGCCGCGTCCGCCCGGAAGGTTTCCAGGGGAACATTGGCGAATTGCGCGTTCCTCAACTCCTGAGTGGAGAAGCCGAACGCATCGGCCGCCACACGTACGTTCACGGAATGACGGGTGGCCGCCACATCGACACGCGGAAGATCGTCCGACGGATTGGCGATGATCTTGGCGATGCCGAACTTGGTATAGAAATAGTACGTAATCGTCGCGGCGCCCGGACCGTGGCGATTGGTGGTGGGGATGAGACGTCGGAACTTCAGCTCCCGCAATTTCTTGAAGAACAGCCGGGTCTCGACAGCTTCCAATTGCCGTTCGAAAAACAGGCCGTCACCGTCATCCTGACGAAAAACCGGCTGGAAGGGCGCATCGTAGATATCGGGAAGCATATCCTTAATCACCTTCATCCCGTCCTGTACGAATCTGGTGGTCATCTCTAACTCCAATCTTGATGTGACCGTTACGGGCTCGTCCTTCCCGACGGATGGAAAGGTGAAAATCCTACGGGTGGAACAATTCGATTTGCGCCAGCCCTTCGCCGGTTACCGGAGTTACCCAGCGGGCATTGGTGATCTGATCCGCCTTGGCGCTGTCCGAGTCCGTGCGGAAACGACCAGGCAATTCCGTGGCCGCTCCGAGGGTATGACGCAAATAAACGTCATCATCCATGGCGACGGTCTCTTCCGCCTTCACCCAAACGCGGCCCCGGCGCCGAGTGGTTATCGCTTCACCAGCCTCATATTTTGCGCCGGTGCCGTCGTTGGGAACCTGTTTCGCAATGTGCATTGCGATTCCCGCAAACAGGAAGCCCGTTGCACTCGGAAGAACGGCGACCACGCCATCGGTTCCTTCGGCCAGCCCGTACCCGAACGGGACGGGGTTGCCTGTGACGTTCGGGGTGGTAGCTACCAGCGTTACCGTTCCCGCTCCCGCCACGCCGACACCGTTTTCATTCTGGTAGGTGATCGTGTGGGGATTGCCTGCGGTCGCGGCGGTGATGGTGATGATGGTCGTACCGGACTCATCGAAATCCACTTCGGTTGCGAAGATATCGTCCGCTTGGAGCAGCGCCAACAGCGCATCGCGTTCGGTTTCGATGGAAGTCGAACCCGCTCCGTAGAGCAATTCCCGACCGTCGATGATGATCTTGAATTGCGTTCCGATGGTGTTGGCGACCTGTTGCGCCCACGACCAAAGCGAACCGCCCACGTTGGGCGTGGTCGTGGTGAACGTCACGGTGCCTGCGCCCACGTCGCCCTTGGGGGACTCGTTGGCATAGGTCATCGTGAACGCAGTACCCGCCACAATCGCGGTCACCAAGATCAAGTTGGTGCTGGAGGCCGCGAAAGTAACCAGATCGTCGAAATCGGTATCGTTTTGCAGCAAAGTCAACAGCGCATCACGCTCCGTGGTGATGCTGGTCGAGGCCGCTGCGTACTGGAACACCTTGTCGTCCATCTCGAATTTGAACTGCGTGCCGACGATGTTGGCGGTGTCTTCCGTCCAATCCCACGCGCTCGTTGCTTCAATCGTTACCGCATCGACACCGAAAGGCTCACCTGCCACAATCGCCTCGATATCCAAAGCATCGGTACCGTTGTCCGTGCTGGTGAAGTTGGCGACAAAGTAGGCGTTCGCTTCCAGGAGCGCTTCGATTGCGTCCCGCTGTACCGTCTTGTCCGTACCGCTGGTGGTGCCGGTTGCCACCGTCACCCCATTGATTTTGACCGTGAAAGCATCGCCCGTTGCGGCGGTGGTGACGGTCAACGTCATTTTTTGCTGGACCGCAATGGTCGGGGTGCCGATGGTCAGGGTATCGATTTGCGCGGTTTCCCCACCGGTGACACTTTCATCGACGGTCATGGGCGTACCGCGACGCACGGCGGTAACGTCAATGCTGTCGGTGGACTGTGCTACGGCGGTATAT
>SDBS01000259.1_pt1 | contig 48132 bp, 47 predicted proteins | sample 2277091 | NCBI WGS metagenome assembly SDBS01 (sample SAMN10404972, study PRJNA504765) | marine sediment metagenome | isolation source: marine sediment core GS10_PC15, 163 cmbsf | place: Arctic Ocean: Southern Knipovich Ridge | collected 2010 | reverse complement strand
ATAAAATGTGGAGTATGTTACCAAATTTGCCCAAATTCTGCAATACATAAATCAGTAATACATGCATTAGATACGGAGGTGCCATTCCGTGAAATTTAATGAAACTGATATAGTCAACGTTGTTATCGCTGGCACTGCCGGTCAAGGAGTAATATCGTTAAAAAGATTAGTTGAATATGCAGCACAAAAAGCCGGTATTGAAAATATATTAGGAGCTGAACAACATGGGCTAGCTCAGCGTGAAGGAGCAATAATTAGTCATACAAGATACCAGAAAAAAGCATCCTTAAACCCAAGAAAAAATCTTCAATCACCGCTAATATGTTATGGTGATGCTGATTTATATATTTGCATAGAACCAGTAGAATCCTTGAGAAGAGGTATCTTTGCATCAAATAAAACTACTTTTGTATTAAACGAGCGCACTATTCCACCTATTTTAATTACGGCTGATTTAGAGAGTTATCCTCCTATTGAAAAAATTAAAGATATCTTAAATGGATATTCAAAAGAAGTCTATTCAATGAATGCAACTGAAATATCACTGCAAGAATTTAATAGAAGTCAACAAGCAAATATTATAATGCTAGGTTTTGCTATCCCAACGGGTAAAATTCCATTTATTGATATTGAATGTTATGAAGAAGTAATTAAAGAATGGCTAAGAGATCCTGATGATAATATTCGAGCTTTACATCTCGGACTCGAAAGGGGAAAAGAAATTATAAAAAATTGAGAAGCAATTCTTTTAATTCGTTAAATATTAATTTATTTAGATTTACTATATAATTAATAACCATATTAAGAAATGCAATGCAAATTTACAGTGTAAGCGATAAAGGAACATTAACAAAAGTAAAAAAAGCGAATTTTGCTGAAAATAGGGTGTTCATTATTGATGATTTTAAAACCCTCTACGTATGGTTTGGCATAGAAGTTCCAGAAAGCAAAAAAACTCTCACTACTCAGAAGGTTAATAAAATAAATGATAAACGATCCACTCCAGCAACTATTCAATATTTAGATCAAGATCAGGAATATGGTGCTTTTCTTGCAATGATGGAGTTTTTAACAAAAAGTGCACATCAAGAGGAATCTGAAGAAAGAAGATCTGAATTAGAACTTGAAATTGAAGACACTATGGAGCTTATCGAAGCTGGTTTAGATCCTGATCTTGAAGCAGAAATAACTCTAGAGGCATATAACTTAGCACAAGAAAAAAAATCTTATGAGGAATTATGCAGATTACTCGCTGAAACTCAATTATCTCTTATAAAGATTAAAGGCAATCCATCAGAAAAAGAAATAGCAAAAAAAACTACAAAAATCCATCAATCTTCTTCAACATATGAAGAGCTTTGTTGGTTAATTGCTGAATTAAGAAAATTAAAAGAACAAGAGGCTTTTATCTGAGAAAAATTAAATGAACATTAAAAATAATACGTGTTAAAATAAAAAAGAATAAATTTAGCCTCTTCTGATTACATCAACTAAGCCCTTTTTATGGAGTTTGCCCATCATTTTTTCTATCTCTGCTACATCCTTACCTGCGATTTCCGCAACCTGCTCAACTGTATTCATTCCATCGCAAATTTTGAGAACTTTAAATTCCTCTTGACTTATCATGCCTAACTGTACGCTCATAGCTGGGATTTCTTTTACAATAATTGGAATTCTTACTTCCTGTCCTTCAGCTATTTCTTGTGGTGCAATTTCATCCAAACTTAGCGTATCTCCGAAAAAAGCTTTTACTCCTGTAACGTCATATTTATCATCGATATACACAAAAATTGTATGCTCTTCTCCTGATCTATCATCTGTATCATCAAAATCAGGATTGGGATTTTGATGTTTATATTCTTTCGTATAAATTCCTGTCTCAAGACCATTAATAATTTCTTTTTTATCAATTTTTAAGGCAACCATGTCTCTGCATATACTACAGAATGCATATGCTTCAATTAATGTGAAGTATTTTTTGACCTTATTTTCTGGCATATTTTTTGACCTAATTGTCCATTATTATAGATGGTAAATTTAGATTAAATCAGAAATTCTAAAAATCACACTATACATAGTATGTTGTTGAATAATTTAAAGTTAATTTTGTCATCAATTAATAGTTGCTGATAAACAACATTAGTTTTTGCTTAAAAACCAAAAACAATTAAAATTATTTTAAATTTTATAAAGTTAATATTTAGCTTTAATATATTTTTAGGATTAACTTACTATGTCGCTTAAGAAAAATAAATGCTTTTGTTGCGGTAGACCAATCGCCCCATTCGAGGCAGCAGTTCATTTTCCTTGTCCTAGTTGTGGTGATGTTACAATCTGGAGATGCGAAAGATGTCGGACTATGGGAAAGACTTATAAATGTTTGAAATGTGATTTTGAAGGTCCATAAGATCTTAAAAAGAAAATTTATAGGTTTTATATATGGGAGAATTTATAGCATTAATTGATGTGATTCCAGAGGATACGGATGTTGATTTTGATACGTTCGTACGACAGATAAAAGGAGTGCTTTCTGAGGAGTGCACTCTTGAAGCTCATGAAATCCTTCCTGTAGCTTTTGGTTTAAGAAAAGCACGAATAAGAGTTAGATACCCAGAAGAATGGGGTGGAACAGATAACGTTGAAGAAATGCTTAAAAAATTAGATAACGCACAAGGTATAGAAGCTATTGCGTTTTCAAAAGCGTAAATATAAGAGAGAATAATCCTGTTTCTAATATTAAGAAATTAGTATGATTAATTCATTTAAGATTCATCATCTCTACTAGAAATATAACTTACCCATATTTTTTGATCTTTTGAAAGAAGCTCTTTTACAGATAGAAGTGTATTGAAGAAAGCAACATTTTTGTATCGGTTTTTAAAACTTTTTATAATCTCGTGTGCTTGAGATATTTGACTAGATTCTATTAATTTATCATACATCTCGTTTAAGGAGGAGCAAACTTTGTCAATTTCAGAAATAAAGTAGTCTTCTTGTACTTTCTTTGACATAATGTTAATAAACTCTTCTTGTTCCTTTATATACGAAGGCATGTCAGTAAGAATCGCTAATCTAATAATCTGTTCAGCGTTAAATATTGCATCTTCAAAATTCCCCTCCATATGGTTTTTCTGTGCTATAAACCTTAAGTTATCGATTTTTGAGACTACTTCTAATTTATTTGTTTTTAAATCAACAATTTCCGGTTCCGTTTCTGATTTCCGTGCTTTTTTCTTAAGTTTTTTATCCTTCTTTTTCATTTTTAAAATTAATATTGATTTCTCTTATTTATGTTCTCATCTATTTTAAGCTAATAAATAAATTCTCGCAGTTATATAGAAAAAAATTATAATATTTATTCTTTCTCTTCGATCTTAACCCGTTCTTTTAAAAAGTTTATCCAATTCCTTAAAAGATATAAACCTCATAGTTGGTCGTCCATGAGCACAATGATAAGAATCATTACAATCTGCTAATTCTATAATCAAATTTCTTACTTCTTTCAAGGTTAAATCGTCTCCTCCTCGAATACTTTTATGACATGATAGATAATTGATAATTTCTTCTTTCACTTCTGAAAAGCTTCTATCTTTACCAATGTCTGTGATATCACCAATAATTTCTTTGATAATATCAATCTTGGGTATTTTCCCCATTATTGTAGGAATACCCCTTAAAATGAAAGTGTTTCCTCCGAAGTGATCGAAATCAAATCCCAGTTTCTTGACTTTATTAAGGTTTTCTAAAAGAAATATTTGCTCACTTGGAGAAAGCTCAATTTTAAGAGGGGATATCAAAATTTGTTTGACTACTTTTGATTTTTCATATAGATCGAGAAAATATTCCTTGGTTATCCTTTCAGACGCAGCGTGTTGGTCCAATATAAATAATCCTTCTTCGTTATCTTCGTTTATACCTTCTAACACAATGTATACATTATTGCTTAACTGTCCTGTATGTGAGATAAGCTTAATTTTGGGGAAGTTTTCAGATATAATATATTTTTCTCTGATGATGCTTTCAGATACTTTTCCTCCTCGAGCAACCTTATCTTCATCTAAAGTTATTTGAACAGGCTCTTCAATAAAACCAACTTCTTTATCATTCGAATTTTTTTCTTCATTGCTTCCAATTGATTCAGGTATTCTCTTAATTTTCCCATTTTCTCCGATTTGTAGTAATTCTTCATCAAGAATTAAAGCATTATCATTTATAGATTCTAAATCACTTTTAGGTATAAACTTCTTTAAATCTGTTGAGATATATTTAGCCTCTTTAGCTATAAATAAATCCTCAACAAATTTTCTTACCACATTGTAAACTTTATTGTACATAAATTCATCCTTTTCAAATCTGACATGTAGTTTCTTAGGATGAATATTAAAATCTACACTAGATGGATTTAATTCTATAAATAAAATGAAAAATGGATGCTTATTCACCATCAAGGTACCTTTGTATGCTTCTTGAATTGCTCTATGCAATAGGTCGCTTATGATATAACGCTTATTGAGGAAAAGACTTGAAACATTTCTATTTTTTTTTGAAATTTTCGGATGTCCTAATAATCCATGTAAATTAAACAATTCAGCTTCTTCTGAAAAATTAATAGGTTCTAAAAATTTAGCAGTTTGTTTACCATAGATATGAAATACTGTTGTTTTTAAGTCATTTGAAGCTGGACAATTTAGGATATTTAAATCATTATGCTGATATATGAAATGTAATTCTGGATTAGCTAATGAATAGCGTTGAATAATATCTGTGATATGTCCAAGTTCAGTAGGGTCAGATTTTAAAAACTTCTGTCGTGCTGGAATATTATAGAATATATTGTTAACTTTGATATTTGTCCCTATTGGACAATTAATCTCGTTTCTCTTAGTTAATTTTCCCCCTTCTATAAATAATTGAATTCCATGCTCATTTTCAGCTGTTCTTGAAATTATCTCAACCTTACTTACTGCTGCTATACTTGCTAGTGCTTCCCCTCTAAATCCTAAAGTAGATAATGTATCTAGATCTTCAATACTATGGATTTTACTGCTTGTATGTCTTTCAAATGCAAATTCAATCTCATCGGGGGGGATTCCAATGCCATTATCAATTATTTGGATGAGGTTCTTACCCGCTCTTCTTACTATAACCCTTATCTCTTTAGCTTCAGCATCTATGCTGTTTTCCACTAATTCTTTTACAATACTAGCTGGACGCTCAACTACTTCACCTGCCGCTATTTTCTCTGCTTCCTTTATTCTTTGTATTTTACTTTTCTTCAATATTTTAGTCTCAGATTTGAGGATATATGAATTATATAACTGAAGTGTTTATATATATATAATCTTCATTAAATCAAATTTAAATCAATACTCTATTAAAGAAAAAATAAATTATGTAAAAATTTCTTTTTCTTATTTTTACTCTTTTTGTGTTAGAAATAGTTTTTTCATCCAATTAGGTAAAAGAAATCCCGAATAAAATTCGATTGCACTTGAAATTAATATAAGTCTCCCCACAATTAAAATTATAATTGAAATATGACTTACAATTTCGAAAATTGCTCCAATAAAAAAGGACCAAAAGGCAATAATAAGTAATTTTCCTTTTAATTTAATTTCTGGATTATCGGATCTTAGAGATTTTCTTCCAAATAAAGTGCCCGTAATTATCATTAAGATTACCATTGAAAGTTGATAAATAGTCACTATCATTCCGTATGAAGCGTCAACGGGACTTAATACTTCTCCGAGCACAGAAGGATTTGTAAAAAGGAAATATAAGTAATAAATTTCAAATAGAGCGCTATAAATTCCAATTATTAGAATAATTAATTTTTGTTTTTCTTTATTACTAACCAAAAGGTCGGTTAAGGCAATCATCCAAAGGATTGCGGTGATTGGAATTAATCCATTACCCAGAAACATATATAACTCGTCACTGATTCCATTTCCTGTCGTAAGTATTAACAATACCGCAAGTGAACTTGAATACCAAGTCGATGTTAATCCAATCCAAGTAAGTCCAACTAATAATAATGTTCTTTGTTTGTGTTTAAAATAACGCGAAGCAATTGTTGCTCCAAGGATTATAGAAATCGAAGCAAATAAGATACTCATCAATCCATTTATTAATTCTAATGTTGATAACTCCATGGGATATTTTCACATTGTTTAGTATAAAATAATATTAAAACAACTTATATTTAAACTATAACTGAAGAAAATTTTTTATTTCCCTTTTATGAAATTAGTTTTTTAATTCTCTTAGAATAGATTTTCTAAATTAATTTAGTTTATATCAAAATAATTCCTTTATAGTATAGGGTCTTAGATTTTACCTTTAAATTCTGCTGTTTTGAAAATTAATGACTGAAAATAATGAAAGATCATTAAAAGATGCATTCTATGAATATCTTCATATTTATGCTATTGTTATTTTTACAGGTATAACAGTCGTCCTCATTGTTTTTAGAATACTTTTATATTTTTTTGAATTTCCTCCATTTATTGAAGAAGCTAAGGATTATGATTATATCCTACTGATAAAAGGAATGGACAATGGATTGGAAAATTTTTATGATCCTGTACCCGGTTATGAATGGCCTCCGTACTACCTATATTTCTGGTACTTTATATTTTATCCAATGTATTTAATGCCAGTATATGTTGGCGTCTATGTGTGGGATATTATACGCTTAGTTGTAGTTATTTACATAATAAAAGAAGCTCAAAAAGTATTTAAAAGTAAATTTGATCTTTTACTTTTCTATGTAGTAAGTGGTATTGCCTTTAGTTTAGATACCTATTATGGTAATTGTAATTTTATACCCGCATTTTTTCTGTTTCAATCTTACTGTTCATTAGAGAACAATAAAAAATGGCGATCAGGTATATTTTTTACATTAGCTACCTTTAAAATAAATTCTATAGTTTTTCTTCCAGTGCTTCTTCTTATTAAAAAAATAAAATTTAAGGACTTAAAATATTATTTAATCCCCTTCTTTCTTATATGTCTCCCATATATAATTTTTCCTGATTACTTTATGCAAATGTTAGGAAATTGGCTACATGCTGACGAATTTGTTCAAGGTTACACTCCTTTTGACTCAATCTTTTGGAAAGCTCTGCAACCTTCTCATTTAATGACGATAAGCTTCTTCTTCCTCTGTTTTACTGAAAATATACAGAATCAAAAAAGAAAAAAGCAATTTAAAACGATCATTTTGCCAATATTATTGATCTATTATACTTATTTAAGTATGATCGTCTTTGTTATTCCCGTTTTCTTTATGGGGTATAGAAATTTTTAATTCTTCTTTAAGTTCTATTAGAGTTTTCATAGCATCGAGGGGTGTAATGGAATTTAAATCTAATTTTTTAATTGAATCTATCAATTTCTGAAGATTTTCATCTAAAACTGGTTCTTTTTTAATAATTGGTTTAAAGAAGCTTGTTTGTACATATTTCTTCTTTTTAGAAGCTGTATCTTGAACTTTTTTATAAGAATTTTCTTTTTCTTTTTTCTGTTTATTTTCGCTTGTTAGATTCTCTAATTCAGTAATTTTGTTTTCTAATTCTTTCTCTGTTTGATCTAACTTCAGATCACATTCGTTAAGCTTATCTGTGATAGTGATTATTTCGGAATTTAACTTTTCAAGCTCATTTTTCTTACCATTTATTAGATTATCATAAATTTTTCCAGAGGAAACACCATTACCATTTTTTCTCACAGTTGATTTGAAAGGATCATTTTCCTCAATCTGTTCCAGAATTTCGAACGCTCTAATAATAACATCTTCTGGAATACCAGCGAGTTTTGCAACATGGATACCATATGATTTGTCCGTAGATCCTGACTTTAGTGTTCGAACAAAATTGATGCTTCCATCATCGTTTTCGATGATATTTAGATGGAAGTTTTTAACTCGAGGTAAGCTTATCTCAGTTAATTGATGGTAATGCGTACTAAAAAGCGTTTTGGTTCCTATTTCGTGAAGTTTTTCCAAAGTCGCCATTGCGATACTTTGACCATCGCTGGTACTAGTCCCTCGCCCCAATTCATCAATAATTATTAGGCTTTTTGGAGAGGCATAATTCAATATCTTAGCGGTCTCAGTCATTTCAATCATAAATGTACTTAACTTTCGTGCCAAATCATCAGAAGCACCTATACGGGTAAAAATTTGATCAAGTATTCCTAGTTGTGCTGATTTAGCTGGGACAAAACAACCCATCTGTGCTATTAGGCAAATTAATGCTACTTGGCGTAGATAAGTGCTCTTTCCCGCCATATTGGGGCCTGTTATGATTAGAATTTGATCAGATTCTAAATCCATAAAACAATCGTTAGGAATGAAAGTTTCAGAGATAGATAATTGCTCAACTACTGGATGTCTCCCATCTTTTATCAATATTTTAGAATCTTCATTAATAATTGGACGACAATAATTATATTTTTCAGCAATTTCTGCAAAACACGCTAACACATCAATAACAGCAATATTTCTTGCAGTTTCCAATATCTTTTCTGTTTCTTTTACAACCTTATCACGAATCGTACTGAAAATTTCATATTCTAAGTCATTTATTTCTTCCTCAGCACTCACAATTTTTTCTTCGAGTTGTTTTAAGCGTTCAGAGGTGAATCTTTTCGCGTTTTTTAATGTTGACCTTTCTACATATTCTTCAGGTATATTCGAAATTGTTTTGATAGTATTGAACGTTATTTCTATATAATACCCAAGAATGTTGTTATGCCTTACTTTAAATCCTGTATTTACTTTACATCTTTTTTTCTGCTCTTCCTCATACTGGAGAATGTATTTTTTCCCATTATTTAGGATGTCTCTTAACTCGTCAACCTTATCGTTAAATCCACTTTTGATAATATTTCCATCTTTAATAGTAACAGGAGCATCTTCCTTAATTGAAATTTCAATTAAACCTTTAACTTCCTCAAAACTATTGATTTTTTCAAGAAATTGAGAGATCTCTGGAATTTTTGCATTTTCCAAAATTGAAGTAACTTTTGGAATTATTTCTAAAGAATTCTTTATATTTAATAGATCTCGAGCATTAGTCCTAGTTTTATAGCTGATGCGATTAACGAATCGTTCGAGATCTCCAACAACTTTTAAACTTTCTCGTAAATCTGACCTAAGAAAAATATCATCCTTAAATTTTTGAACGATGTTTAAACGCTGATTTATCTCATTTATATCCGTTAAAGGTTGTAAGATAATTTTCTTTAACAATCGAGCACCCATAGGAGTGTGAGTAAAATTAAAAACAGAATATAGTGTCGAATCCTTTCCTCTTTCCCAAAGAGAAGAAACTAATTCCAGATTTCTCTGGGTAATATAGTCTAAATGTAAAACTTTCTTTTCTTGAATTAAATTAATCTTGAAAATATTAGGAATTACGTCTCTTTGTGTCTCTTTAAGAAAAGCTAAAAGGCCTCCAGACGCTTGAATTGCTAATGATTTTCCTTCTAAACCAAAACCCTCTAAATTAGAGAGGTTAAAATGGCGGTTAATTAAAGAATACGCCTCATCGTAATTAAAAACAAAATCCTCATAAGTCTTGATAAGTGCTTCAGTCAAGTCCGTCAGAAATATAAAGAGCCTCTCGTCTTTTTTAAGTTCAGAAGGGATGATAATTTCAACCGGATCATATTGAGAAAACACACTAAGGAGCTTTTCTTCAGAATCCTTCTCCTTCATGTAGAATTCGGAAGCAATAAATTCGCCAGTAGAAATATCTGCAAAAGACACACCGTATCCTTTCTTTTCCTTAACCATAGATGCAATATAATTATTCTGATCCGATTTTAGCATACTTGCTTCAGTTACAGTGCCAGGAGATAGAATTCTAACTACACCACGCTTTACGAGTCTTCCTTTTACAGTTGCAGGATCCTCTAACTGCTCTACTAATATGACAGTTTCCCCCATATTTACTAAGTTATTTAAATAATTTCCAGCATGGTGTGGAATTCCTGCGAGAGGATATGTATCGTTGCCAATCTTTCTCTTTGTAAGGGTTATTCCTAAAAGCCTCGAAACTTCTTCAGCATCCTCATAAAAGAATTCATAAAAATCTCCCATTCTATAAGCAATTAAGTTATTAGGATATTTTTTCTTCACACTATACCAATGTTTCATCATTGGTGTTAAATTCTTTAGATTTAAATCATCTACGGGCATTTTATATTACTGAACAATGTTTTAATACAATAATTAATTGAAACGATTTTTTTTAATTGTAATTGTTAAAATTTTAATATCAACAATAAAAAAGTTAACTGGATATTTTATTAGTAAGAGAGCACTGAAGTTTTAAAAACATCCTTTATTTTGAAGAAAAAATAATTTATTACACGTCAACACCAAAATAATTTTTTGCATTATTATAGCAAATGTCTTTAACGATATTTCCAAGCAGCTCCAGATCATTTGGAATTTCCCCTTTTTCAATTTCTTCTCCTAAAATATTGCATAGGATTCTTCGAAAGTATTCATGCCGGGGATAAGATAAAAATGATCTTGAATCTGTGACCATTCCTACAAATTTACTGAGCATTCCCATGTCTGAGAGTACATTTATCTGATCCATCATACCTAATTTAGTATCTAGAAACCACCATGCGGGACCATATTGGATCTTTCCAGGTATGGATCCATCTTGAAAGTTTCCAACCATAGACGCCAGTGTTCCATTTTCTTTCGGATTTATATTAAATACTATAGTTTTAGGAAGCTGGTCGTCATTATCAAGTACATCTAAAAATGTTGAGAGAGATCGTGCTACCTTATAATCTCCAATGGAATCAAATCCTGTGTCAGGACCAAGTAATCTAAACAACCGCGAATTATTATTTCTCATTGCTCCAATATGTAACATCTGAGTCCAATTTTTTTCATGGTCCATTAACCCAAACTCAATCATTATCGCAGATTTAAATTTTAATATCTCATTGTACCCAAGTTCATTTCCCGCTCTTATTTTCTTGAAAATATCAGATATTTCACCATCAGAGTAATTTTCAGCAAATATAGTTTCCATTCCATGATCAGAGAGCCTACAACCATTATCATGAAAATAATTATGTCTCTCTTTTAAAGCCGAGAGATACATATCATAATTATTAATAGTTGTATTTGTAACAGATTCTAGTTTATCAAGCCATTCATTAAAGATTTTCGAGCTTTCAACCGCCATTCCCTTATCTGGACGAAATGTGGGTAATACCTTAATTTCAAATTTGTCTTCTTTTATTATCTTATGGTACTCAAGACTGCTAGTAGGATCATCCGTAGTACATACCACTTTGACTTTAAATCGTTTTATTAAATTCTTTACGGTAAAATCATCTGTTTGTAGCATATCATTACATCTCTCGAAAATATAATCTGCCGTTGTAGGATTTAAAACACGATCGCTAATACCAAAATAACTTTTTAGCTCAAGATGAGTCCAATGATAAATTGGATTACGAATCGTGTAAGGAACTGTTTGTGACCATGAAATAAATTTATCATAATCACTTTTATCACCTGTAATATAGTTTTCATTAATTCCAAAGGTTCTCATTAAACGCCACTTATAATGATCTCCGTAGAGCCAAACCTGGGTTATGTTCTCAAATTTTACATCATTGGCTATTTGTTCAGGTGGTAGATGAGAGTGATAATCAAAAATTGGCATATCTTTAGCATATTCATGATATAGTATTTTTGCTGCTTTTGAATGTAAAAGAAAATCTTCAGTTATGAAATTTTGATCCATTTTTCTTCTGATCCAATTTTATATGAATTCTCTAATATAAAAAAAGACAACATAAATTTAATTATTATTACTAATGAATTTTTTCTAATATTAACAATTGAAAAGTTGAATAGTTAAATAAAATGAGAAAGAAAGGTTTATTTTTTAAAGATTGAGGTGATTTTTTATGTTTTTTTAAAAATTTCTTTTTCAATTCTCATCTCTGTCGTAGCTTTTTATTTAATCGTACTTTTGATTCCCTCAATTTTTTACGTTTATCAGGTCTCATCTATAAAAATCCCTCCAAATTTTTAGTTGTCAGATTATATACCTCTTGAATTTTACTTTTTGCTATTAAAATTTAAGGTCAATGGGAGTAAAAGTAAAAAAATAGTTAGATTTAATAAGTTAGATTAATAAAACAATTTGTCGCATTATGCAAAAATTAATATGTGTTAACTCTATAATAAATATAGGAGTATGGTAATGAGAAGTCGTAAAAAAACGATATTTCTTATCTTTTTCTACACAAATAAAAGGTGGTTATAAGTGTCGGAATCTTATATTTCTGATATCAATTCTCTCCTAGATCGTTATATTAAGGAAAAAGAGATCGGGGATGAGATTTATCCTATTCTAGAAGGGCTTTTGGGCGAAGTGGAAAAGCTAAACTTAGAAGCTTATGAGAAAATAGATGAAACTTTCTTAAAAGCAAATAAACAAGAAGATATGTCAAATTTTTTATATTTTCATAGTATTAGAAATTTAAGATTAACAACATTAAAAATTATTGACCAATTTAAGTTAGCTAAAGCTCAGTTATTAAACCCTATTGTTGCCAAAAATCTAAAGCAGTTTATCAATTTTTATGTAAAATTCTTGTTTTTCCTGAAAATTATACAAGAAGAAACCTTCCCGAAGGTTGATTTAATCTCTAAAGAGTTGGAAAAATTTAGAACCTCAGCAAAAGAATATTCTTTTTTATGTAATACCAATGAAGAGCTTAGGTATGATAATATTAAACATAAAGATTTTAGAGAATTAATTAATTCGTTGAAAGATATAAAAATTGAATCAACTCATTGAGTTATTATGAATTTTTTTCGCTTTTCCTGCGATACTAATGTATTTATTTCTAGTTCGTTTTATTTTCATTTTAGAAGTCTAAGAGAAGTTTTCAAAGAAGAAACATATGAACTCTCTATTTATATTATGAGGTATTTTGAGAGAATATATATTAGGGATGGAGTAAAATTTGGATTTCTTACTCAATCAACATTACAGGAAATTAATGATCGAAAGTTGACGATATTAAAACGTAAACTTGAACAACGCTATAAAAAGGATAAAACAAAATTTAAAAAAGCACTTATTGAAATGTCTGCTGTATTAAATAAAATCGATGATAATTTAACGCGTATCCTGTTAATTTTTGAGAAGGGAAAAGCTAATTTTAATGATACCCGTGTTAAAAAAATATATAATAAAGTCGAAGCTATGTATAATGATTTCGTAGATGAATCCATTAATTTAGCAGAATCGATAGAAAAAAAAATATCAAATCATATTGACAAATTTTTTACTCAATTTTGTAAAAATAAAGAAGATCTCAAAGAGATCGAGATCGATAAAGAAATTACAAGACAAACTCAAATATTCCAGTTATCTATGCCTGGGTCAGATATTAGAAAAAAGGATATGGAAATTCTAGCAGAAGTTATTTATGAAAAAAAACGCTATATTCAAGAAAACCCCCTTTTTCGAAAGAATTTTGACTTTTATTTTATCTCAGAAGATACTCATTTCTCTAAAAAACATCTTAACAGATTTGGGGGTCTCATCTCTCGTCCAATAACGGACAAAATCAATAACTTATTTGATGTCAAATGTGTACGTATTAGAGAATTTTTTGATCTTATACTCCAGCAAAAATTAAATATCTCCAAATGAATATTTATGATTTTCTTTTCATTTTTTTAGGTGTCATTGTTTTCATGATACCTCTCCAGGAAACTTTTTGGTGCCAAAATCGGTCCTGACAGGCAGGAAATTTTTTTCTTAAAAGTGCCAATTTCCGATTCTATTTTTTGTTGTTACTTTGTATTTGTTCTGTTATTATCCTATACTGATGGTATAATGTAAAACTTTATATAATGCAATTCTATACAGTATATTTGATAATGAAGAAATTCTGCGTATTTTGTGGGAATCCCCCTAATGAAAAGAATAAAGAACATGTAATTCCAAGATGGTTAATTGAAATAACTGGAGACCCAAAACGAAATGCTAATTTTGGACCCTTTTATGACGCTCTCAAACTAGAAATGAAAAAATATTCTTTTAAACACTTTGTCTTTCCTGCTTGTTCTTCTTGTAATGAAGAATTTGGAAAGATTGAGCAAAAAACTAAACCGGTAATGGAAACTTTACTGAATAATGGACATTTGGATGCAAGGGATTTTGATTTAATATTGACTTGGTTTGATAAAATAAGAATAAGCTCTGCTTTAGCTAGTCTTTATCAATTAAAAAACCCTTATAAGATAACTCCAAACTATTATATAAATGAGGGAATCAAATCAAGAGACCGAATGCTTCTTATTTATAAGAGTAATCATAATTTTAAATGTTTAAATGTGTTTGGAATAGGTCCAATCATAATAAGATATCCAATTTGCATTGGTTTAATAATAAATAATTTTGGATTCATTTATATTGCAAAAAGTTTTCTTTTACATCGCTATTTTGGGTTACCCTTTCCAAAAATCGATCCGATCTATAAAGAAGATTTTGAAATTGATTTATTAGTTGGACCTAAGGAAACTAATTTCCCAATTATAGAATATCATTATGACCCCGAATGTACTAAGATTCTCCATCCAATCGTTAATAAAGGAGTAAGAGAGGATCCAAAAGCTAATTTTTTCTATGGGCAATGTAATTATGATAAGATTTTCATTGATAAACAATCACTTATTGGCAAAATCTTTTATGTAGATAACTCAAAACCAATCTATTATCCAAACAACAAATCAGGGTTATGGATACCAAAAGTTAAGAATTTTGACCAAGGAACGTTTCAAAATTTTATAGCATATACAACTATAAAAATTCAAAATTCATTCATTGAAAAAGGAATAAGACTCTCGCAATATTTAACAAAATCTATACATGATGAATTAGTTTCAGATCTTAAGATAAATAATATTATCCTTAGCAAATTGCCCATTTTTCATTAGAAATAGGACATATATTTTATTTTGTATTTAAGTGTACCGAAGCACTTTACAAGAGTGCAATAATATATGAATATTACTTAGAAATTTATTGTATCATAGGTATTTTCAGATAGAGTTGATACTTTAAATGATTTTTACAGTTTTAAGTTATTTTGATAATATCATAGGTCCAAAAATTTTCTTACAGTTCCCAAATGTGAACTCTCATATTAAACTTGATTATATTCCTCTTATTATGGACTTATACGATCAAGGTTTCTTTATTCATGAGTGTAGTGATTTAAAGACTGCTAATCTCATATTTGATATTAAAGACCCCATTGCCCGAGGGAGAATAAATCGATTAATGATTAGTATTATTCTCATTGAGAAAGAATACCCCTTAAACCTAAACTCATTCAAGGAAATTATGGAATTTCTAGCTCATAAATTAAAAAATAAAGATGATCTCTATAAAGGATTCTACTGTGAGACTAATCCTGAAGCAATTGATTACTACAATGATATAAAAGATTTTATGTATTCCTTTCATCAATCATTAAATACTTATAAACAAAACATCTCAAAAATTTCCATCTATAGTCTCTCTCTCACAGGAAAGAACAATATAATAAGGTCGCTCCAAGAAAGAATTTCTCTTCCTAAGCAACAAATTGGAGCTATGCCTATTAATCGAAATTATAAAATTCTTTAATAATTTAAATGAGTATCACAAACTCTATTTAAAATATTTTAAATTTTACCTTAATTTTAGTTAGATATGTCTGAAGATATTGTTTTATATGAAGTAAAAAATAAATATGTGGAAATAATTATAGATAGGCCACCTGTACACGCTTGGTCAGTGACAATGATGCAATTATTCTATGATAAACTCATTATGGCAGATAACGACAATAGTGTAAAGTGTATTTTAATTAAAAGCACAGGTACTAGACTTTTCAGCGCAGGAATAGATATTAGGATTCAACCTGAAGATCCTGAGCAATATTATCTTGATAGAAAACGATTAGGGCGATTAATTCCTGAAAAAATGATGCTTATGAAGAAACCCATCATTTGTATGGTACAAGGGAGCGCCATTGGCTATGGAATGATAGTTATCATGGCTTCTGATTTAAAGATCTTTGCTGATCGCCCATTTCCTGAAATGTTCTTCAAAATGCCTGAAATTGAGCTTGACATGTATCCTTCCTCTTCTGCAACTACGGGACCACTATATGCTTTTGGACTAAGTTATGCTAAGAATATTTTACTAACTTCTGATAGATTTGGATTAGAAGAACTGAAAAATATGAATTTTCCGACTCGAATATTCCCTCTTGAGACAATAGAAAGCGATACAGAGGAGTTTATGAATAATTTTGTCAAATATAAGGAATCAATTATGTATTTGATTAAATCCACGCTAACTCTCATGCATAATAAAAATGTTTCAAGGTGGCTTGACATGGAATTAGAGAATAGCAAGAAAGTAAGATTTGAAGAAGGTCTTCCCAAAACTTCAAAAGAATGGGATGATTATATAGAGTATCTATATAAAAAATATCCCTAAATAAATTTTAATTTTATTCTTAATGTGATTAAATATGTCTGAAAATAGTGATAAAGTACTATATGAAGTTAGGCCAAAATATGCCGTAATTAGCATTAATAACCCCCCAGTTAACGCATGTGGTCGGGACGTAATGAAGGGGATATATTTATCTCTCGAAAAAGCAAATAATGATCCTAAAGTAAAATGCGTCGTGTTAAAAAGTGAGGGTACAAGACTTTATTGTGCGGGAATAGATACAACTGTTTTCACCCAAGCAAAGAGTCAAGAATATATGCTTGAATTTCAGAAATATACAAGACTAAACACCTTAACGATGTACAAGATGAAAAAACCCATTATCAATATTGTGCAGGGAAGCGCTGTTGGATACGGTATGATGATGATGTTTGCCTGTGATTTGCACGTATTTGCCAACAGACCCATCGAGGAAATGTCCTTTAAAATGCCTGAGATGGAGCTTGGACTTTACACACAAGCCGGAGCATCCATCGGACCTCTATTAAACTTTGGCTTGAAATACGCTAAAAACATCTTACTCACTTCTGATAAATTCGGTTTAGAAGAGTTAAAAAATATGAATTTTCCCACGAGAATCTTCCCATGGGATGAGAATTTCGAAAAAAATTGGGTAGAGTTTGTAGAAGGGTTTGTGAAGAACAAGGAAGCAATGATGTATCTGATTAAATCCACCTTACATATCATGAATGATAAGTATATCGAAAGATGGTTTGATTTAGAAGATGAGGCCGGTGATTTATCCCGCGGTAAAAAAAAATCTATGAAAGAATGGGATGAAGTGATTCAAGACTTACATAATAAATATCCCTAAGTTATTTTTAAATCTAATTTTTTTAATTTTTCACTTTAGATTTCGAATTTACTAGTTTTCTACTCATCAAAAAATCAAATTCCTATATTTTAAATGGAACTTAAGGTTTAATTAAATATGTCTGATAATGATGTCGTTAATTATGAAGTAAAGAAACGCTACGCAAAGATAACAATAGATAGACCACCTGTTCATGCTCTAAACTTGCCCGTAATGAAGGGAATATATAATTCTTTGATAAAAGCCGATAATGATCCTAAAGTAAGATGTGTCCTGTTAAAAAGCACAGGTACTCGGCTATTCAGTGCAGGAATAGACATAAAGCAGAACTTTGCGGATTATGGCCCGGAAGGTGGTCGCGAATTTAGCGAAATTATTAGGAATATTCCCGAAAAGATGTTACTTATGAAAAAACCGATTGTTGTGCAGGTCCAGGGATCTGCAATCGGATTTGGAATGATACTTTTTATGGCATCAGACTTGAGGATATTTGCTGATCGCCCTTTTCCGGAGATGTTCTTCAAGATGCCAGAGGTTGAGGAAGCCATGAACACTAGAGCGGGTAGTAGCGTTTTACCTACTTTAACTTTTGGGCTGGATTACGCAAAGAGTATTATGTTTACGTCTGATAGGCTCAGCTTACAAGACTTACCACCTCGCTACGCATCGCGTGTGTTCCCCCTTGAAACTCTCGAAAATGAGACTCAGAAGTTTATGGAAAAATTCGCCAAACAAAATAAATCAATTATGTGGGTACTTAAAACTAAAATGAATATTTACAATAAGAAATACATTTCAAGATGTTTCGATTTGGAAGATGAAGCTACAAAAACATTGGAGAATAAAATATTTGATATGGACGAATGGGATAAAAAATTTGAAGATTTATACAAAAGATATCCATAGGTCTTAATATATTGAATTAAGATTTTTCTATTATATCTTTCCTTTTTTCTTATTAATTCTAATCTTTAATATGGTTTTTATGTTAATTTAATTTTATTTAAGTATGTCAGATAATGATTTAGTTCTATATGAAGTAAAGAACAAAGTAGCCACACTCGTTTTGAATAGACCTCCGGTAAACGCCTTCAATGTAGATTTATTGAGAGAATTATATAAAAAGCTCGTAATGGCTGATGATGACAACAAGGTAAAATGTTTGGTAATTAAAAGTTCAGGCACTAAAGTTTTCAGTGCGGGAATGGACATGAAAATGATGAGTAATCCTGCTAATATGACGCCTGAAGATATGAAAGACCTGTTAAAACATAACATTCTCATCGATAAGAAAATGATTATGATGAAAAAACCTATCATCTGCATTGTCCAAGGAACCGCGATAGGGTTTGGAATGATGATTGTTATGGCATCAGACTTGCGCATCTTTGCAGATAGGCCCTTTCCTGAAATGTTTTTTAATATGCCCGAAATGGCTCTTTCTATGTACCCAAGGGCATTGTGTATGTATATAATACTCCGAAGTTTGGGATTAACGTTTGGAAAAAACATTTTTTTAAGTTCCGAGAAATTTGGATTAGAACAATTAAAGAATATTAATTTTCCCGCAAAAGTCTTTCCCTGGGACGAGAATTTCGAAAACAATTGCAATGATTATGTGAAACAAATTGCTAAGTATAAGGAGTCTAATATGTTCCTCGTTAAGTCAACTATGACTTTAATGCACAATAAGTATATTGAAAGATGGCTTGAATTGGAAGAGGAGAGTGCTGGAGTAGCGTCAAGAAAGAGACCTGGAAAGAAATGGGACGAATTTATCCAGCATTTATTTGATACATATCCTTAAAACATTTTTTTATTCTTGTCCTACAGTGTTTTATTATTTCTTTAAGTGTTCTTCGAAAAATCAATAGATAATTTTCTTTTTAGATTAATATATTTTAAATTTTATTTTAGGTTTAGATAAATATGAGTGATCAAGAATATCTTTTATATGAGGTCAAAGGTCGTGTCGCCACAATAAAGATAAATCGACCAGATAAGGCGCACACTTTCACTATAGAAATGTTAATGACGCTTTATGAAATGTTAAATAAAGCAGATGAAAGCGAGAAAGTAAAATGTATAATTATTAAGAGCACAGGGGAAAGATTCTTTTCTGCAGGGTATGACCTAAAGCAAATTCAAGGAGATCCTGAGAGTGTAAAGAAAGTAACAGTCTGGGGTAGAAAAATTAACGAGAAAATAATGCTAATGAAAAAAATCGTTATTACCCAAATACAAGGTATTGCTGTCGGATTCGGGGTTTTAATGATGATGGCATCAGATTTAAGGATATTTGCAGACAGACCGAAAGAAGAACTATATATTAGATTGCCGGAGCTTATTATTTCAGCTTTCCCACAAACAGGCGCAACTCTCATGCCTCTATTAGCTTTTGGATTTAGTAATGCTAAGAAATTTCTTTTTACAGGGGATAATATCGGTTTAGAAGAATTAAAGAACATAAATTTCCCTACGAGGATATTTCCAATGGAGACACTTGATGAAGATACCTTCTCATTTGCGAAAGAGCTTTGCAAGATTCAGACACCCTTCTTATTCTTTACGAAAGTAATGCTCACGATGATGAATAAAGCATATATTAAATCGTGTATGGATTTAGAAGATGAATGCGGTAAAATAGCTTATGGAGAAAAAAAGACCATGAAAGAACTGGAAGATATCATCCAAGATTTATATAAGAGATATCCATCATAATATAAATTATTTATTTAGTGAAAAAACTAAAAATTTGCTGGGATTAAAACATATTTCTAAAATTATAATTTTAGCTATTTTTTTTTTTAAGTATCTTGATAAACCCGTTCCTTTCCACGTTCATTCCATACTTCATTGAGGAATCCATTTTTATTCAAATTTTTCAAAACTGCATAAATCGTAAAATTAACATAATACGATTTATTATGAAAAATTATGTCTGATAGTGATGTTATTACATATGAAGTGAAACGAAAATACGCGGAAATTACACTGGAACGCCCCCCTGTAAATGCTTTCGATATCACTTTAATGAAAGGATTATATGAAGCCCTTGTTAAAGCTGATAATGAACCTAAAGTTAGATGTGTCTTAATAAAGAGCAGAGGGAAACTCTTCAGTGCGGGTATCGACACTAAATGGATGATGGCTGGCCAATCACCAGAAATTATGAGAGAATTTGGTGAAATAACTCAAAAAAAACTCCCTCTAAAGCTCTTACTTATGAAAAAACCCGTAGTGGCACAAATACATGGTTCTGCTATCGGGTATGGAATGATAGTACTTATGGCCTGTGATCTTAGGATATTTGCGGACAGGCCTAAAGAGGAGATGTTCCTAAAGATGCCTGAAGTAGAGCTATCCATGGCAACTGCCGCTGGTAGCAGTTTCTTACCGGTTTTGACATTTGGTATTTCTTTTGCAAAAAGCATTATGTTTACATCCGATAGATTTTATGTTAAGGATTTACCGCCTGGGTACGCTACTAGAATATTTCCTCCCGACGTAATCGAAAGTGAAACTGAGAAATTTATGCAAGAACTCTCTAAGCGTAAGGAATCTGTTATGTACCTGCTTAAGGCTAAAATGACCCTTCACAATAAAAAATATATAGAACGCTGTTTTGATTTGGAGCAAGAAGTTATGCCATTGGAACTAAAGGGCAGAAAGACTATGCAAGAGTGGGATGAATATATTCAAGATTTATTCAAAAGATATCCCTAATCTTTTTCTTTTTTTTATCTCATAAAATAATGCTATCAATGTTCAGTTAGCTTTACGTCTAATTATTAAAAAGCTTAATTATCATATATTATTAATTTTAATATGTCAGATGATGATCTTGTCTTGTATGAGGTTAAAAACTCGTATGCAATAATTTCTTTAAATCGTCCACCTGTTCACGCGTTTAACTTAGAATTGGAAAAAGCATTATACGCTAAACTAATAGAAGCGGATAATGATGAGAATGTAAAATGTGTTCTTTTAAAAAGCACAGGCAAAAGGGTTTTCAGTGCCGGAATGGATATTAAAATCCACTTTGATGATTTGCCAGCTGATTATTCAGAAGAGCGAAGTAAATACGCAAGGAATAATATATTAAAACTTTTAACAATGAAGAAGCCAATTACTGTGCAGGTCCAAGGCACTGCAATCGGTTATGGCCTTATGCTAATTATGGCTTCAGATCTAAGGATCTTTGCAGATAGGTCCTTTCCTGAAACCTTCTTTCGGATGCCCGAGATTGGACTTGATATTTTTCCTGCTACTGGCGCGACCATTCTACCTCTATTAACTTTTGGTCTAAGTTTTGCCAAAAATATTTTATTGACATCAGACAATTTTGGATTAGACCAATTGAAAAATCTAAATATTCCCGTTAGAGTATTCTCCCTCGATGACCTAGATGTAGAAACTGAAAAATTTATGGATGAATTTGTTAAATATAAGGCCTCTCTCATGTATCTCATTAAATCTAGTTTGAGTTTAATGAACAAGAAGCACATGGAAAAATGGCTTGAATTAGAATACGATTGTAGTGCTGTGCGAAATGAGGAGAAGACATCAAAAGAATGGGATGCATTTATTGAAGGGTTATTTCAAAAATATCCTTAAATTTTAATTTTTTTTTAAAGATGCTTTTCTAACCACACGAACATATCTTGATAAACTTGAGCTCGTCCTCGTTCATTCCATAATTCATGGAGGTATCCATCATATTCTCTATATGTTTTATCTTCACTTTTAATGTTTTTAAAAAACTCCTTAGTTTTTGCCTTATCAGCTATTTTATCATTGCCTGCTTGCATAATTAGTACGGGACTAAAGAGCTTTGAAGCATTCTCTATTACCCATTTCATAGAATCGGTCATTTCATGAGCAGATTTTATTGATATGACTTCAGTTTTATTTTTATCTTTTATATGTTCTCGTAAAATTTTTAAGTCGCTAGATAATTGATTTTGATTATAGGGCATATCAATTGTTTTAGTAGGAGCAAATTTAGAAAGAGATTTTGCTAATTTCTTCGCAGTGGATAATTTTATAAGTAATCCTAATAGAGGAGATGATACCATTACACCTGGCAAATCGGGACGGTTTATCGCATACATTAAACTAACTAATCCTCCGAAATCATGCCCCATTAAAAAAATCTTTTTATCTTTAGCATCTTTTTTCACAACGTCAGTAAACAGAACAATGTCTTTTTGTAGATGATCCATATCATCGAAATGACCCGGATATTCCTCGATGCTTCTCCAATGCCCTCGTAAATCAAATGAATATATCGCATATCCTTTTTCAGTTAAATATTCAGCTGGATGTTTTAATCTATCGGAATGTGTTCCCCATCCGTGAATTCCTATGATGTAAGCTTTTATCTCTCCTTCAGGTAACCAGTATTGATAAAATAATTTGCGAAGATCACGACCTTCAAAAATCCCAGTTTCATTTTTCATGACTTACCCCTATAAAATCTAAATTTTCAAGCTAAAATATCGTTTTATAATCTATAAATATTCCCTTAGCTTTATTATCATTACTATTTTTTATGACAGAATAGGATTCATAGCCCTAATAAAAAAATGTTTCAATGAGAACTAATTTGGAAAATTTTTAATTTCTAAATATATTCCTTATTAAAATATACTCTTTAATTTGGTATTTTAACTAACCTAGGATCTTTTTTATGACAGCAGAAAATAAAGACGAAGACGTTATTAAAATTGTAATCCACGGCAGAGGTGGAATGGGAGTTGTAACAGCTTGCGAAATAATAGCTGAAACTGCCTTTATGAGTGGTAATTTTAAGGATGTTCATGCTTACCCTGCTTTTGGTGCGGAAAGAAGGGGCGCTCCCGTACAAGCATATGCGAAACTCTCAAGGAATGAAAAATTATGGGATCGTGCCCAGATTGAACAACCTGATATTATTATATTTTTTGATGATAGTCTTCTTAGTCAGGTCATAGTAAATTCTTTAGGCAAAAGTGGAATCATAATTATAAATTCCAACAGAGAGCCAAAATTCTTTGCTGAGAAATATAATTTAAGCAAGGATATTACAATAATAGTTGCAGACATAAGTAAATTGGCATTAGAAAAAGGCTTAACCATTGATGGAGCCCCAATTGTTAATACACCCATTTTAGGTTTGCTTTCTAAATCTTTAAAAGAACTGAGTTTAGATAACTTAAATACAGTTATTCAAAACAAGATGAATGATGATTTAGCGAAGTTAAACATAGAATTAATAGAAGAGGGATTTAAACTAGCAAAAACCTATTAATAATTCCCACTGAACGTCATTTCTATTGTTCATACTATTACTTATCATTTTAAATAGGAAATATTTTATTTCAAGATTTATTAATTCTTTTATTATTCGAATAACCTAATTTTGTTGATTTAATGACGGATTTAAAAAAAGACTATCAAAAGATATTAGCTTCAGTTCAGAAGCCGGTAATAGGAGAGGCGGGGAAAACAGGTACTTGGTCCAAGTTAAAACCAGTGATCGATGTAGAAAAGTGTATTCCAGTAAAGTCTGGAAAACCCTCTTGTTTTAATTGTTGGCTTTATTGTCCAGAAGGAGTTGTAAAGCGAACAATCCCTCCCGAGATAGACTATGATTATTGTAAAGCATGCGGAATTTGCGCAGAAGAATGTCCTGTTACGGCAATATCAATGGAAGAGGTGAGCTCTAAATGACTCAAACTGATTCAGCAAAAAAAACAGAAGATATTAGAATTTTAACTGGGAACCATGCGGCAGCTCATGCTTTTAGACAAGCAAGAGTAGGGGTAGTCTCAGCATATCCAATAACTCCTCAAAGTCCCGTTGTAGAAAAGATTTCTGAATTTATCAATGAAGGTCAATTAAAGGCGAGATTTTTAATGGTAGAATCTGAACACTCTGCTGCAGCTGCATGTTGTGCTGCTTCTGCTACCGGGTCAAGAGTGGGCACTGCAACTTCAGCACATGGTCTTATGCTCATGTATGAGCTTTTACCATGGGCATCAGGAACACGATTGCCCATAGTGATAAATTTGGCTACAAGAAGTTGTGGTGCACCTTGGTCAGTTTGGGATGATCATTCTGACTTTATAACCATTCGAGATGTTGGTTGGATTCAGTTTATGTGCGAAGACAATCAAGAAATTTATGATACCAATTTCCAAGCGTTTAAAATAGCAGAAGATCCAAGAGTGTACATTCCAACAATCGTAGCTTATGATGGGTATATTTTATCCCATACTATGATGCCCATACAATTAGAAGGTCAGGCAGAAATAGATGAATTTTTACCACCGCTAGTTCATCACATAAACCTCTCTGATATTTCTCAAGTAAAAGGGGTTGGGCCAGTAACGACTCCTGATATAATAAAGAGAGAGGAAGGTACTGCACCTGGATATTTTGAATTTAGATATTCACTGCAAAAGGCTTTAGAAAACTCAATTGATGTAATTCTGGAAGTGCATAATGAATATGCTGAAAAATTTGGCAGATCGTATGGAAATGGCTTATTTAAGACTTATAAAACAGAAGATGCTGATACGATTATTTTTGCTATGGGCTCAGTTTCCTCTCAAGTGAAGACGGTAATAGGAAAATTGCGAGAAGAGGGATTAAAAATTGGTTTAGTAAGTTTGAGGCTATTCAGACCTTTCCCTATAAAATATTTAAGAGAATTTTTTAAGGATAAAAAGAATATAATTGTCTTTGATAGAGAAATTGGTTATGGTTACGAAGGTGTCTTGGCCTATGAATTGAAAGCCGCGCTCTATGGATTAAAGGATTGTCCTTTTATTAAGGGATTCATTGTGGGGCTCGGAGGAAGAGATGTAAAAAACGAACATATTATTGATGGTGTTCACAGGGCATTGGAACAATCCAAAAAGGGGGAAATTATTTATGAAACCGAATTTTTAGGATTGAAATTAGATGAATTAGATTTTTTAAAATAACGAGGTGTAAAAAATGGTCAATGTTATGGAAGTTGTAGAAGAGGAATATATCAACCCGGGTACAAGAATGTGCTCTGGATGTTCAATGTCATTAATTTATCGAATGGCCCTTAAAGCCCTTGGTCCAAAGACAATTCTAACGGTACCAGCTTCTTGTCTCACGGTTCTCCATGGTATGCAAGGTTTTTGCACCACCAAAGTTTCAGTCCTTCATACTCCCTTTGCTACAACAGGTGCATCAGCGTCGGGTATCCTTGCTTCTTTAGAAGATAAAGGCTTAGCAGATGAGATAACAGTGGTTGCATTTGCAGGTGATGGAGGTACCGCAGATATCGGTATTCAAGCACTTAGCGGAGCAGTTGAAAGAGGAACCAATTTTATTTATGCATGTTACGATAATGAGGCTTATATGAATACTGGAGTACAAAGGAGTGGCTCAACACCTATTGGAGCGGCTACCGCAACAACTCCTGGGGGCAAGATAATGCCCAAGAAAAACATGCCTAAAATAATGGAAGCCCATGGAATCCCTTATGTCGCAACCGCTAACGGTTCTTATCCCCTTGATTTATACGAAAAATTTCAAAATGCAAAGAACATAAAAGGCTCAAAATATATTCATATTTTATCTTCTTGTCCTCCTGGATGGGGATATGCTCCGAAAGATTCGATTAAAATTGGAAAGTTAGCAAATGAAACGGGATTTTGGCCTTTATATGAGGTTAATAATGGAGAAATTCAATTATCTCACCCTAGTAAGAAGTATTTAGATCCATCTAAACGAAAACCTGTTGAAGAATATTTACTAACTCAAAAAAGGTTTAAACACTTAACTAAAGATGAGCTTAAGGAAAATCAAAAATATGTAAACGATTTATGGGACCAACTTAAAACAAGAATTGAAAACCAGTAATTTTTTTTACAATTTTTCTATTTTTTCTAAAATCTTCTTAGTATTTTTAAAATTTTCCCATTTCTTGAAGAAAGCTGTAATAGGGAAAAAAATAAATGAAAATAATATATTAGAAAGAATGAAAGGTTAGAAATTAAAAATCATTCAAAAATATATAAATACAAGAAGTAAAATGGGTGTCGCAGCAAAGCTTCTTACAAAGTTAGATAAAGAAGATCTTCGGATACTTATGGCCATAGAAATTGGAATGAAAAGATCCGAATATGTTACGGTAAATAATATAAGATTCTACTCAAGATATCCAATGGAAGAGACCTTGTTTCGCCTTAAAAAAGTTCATAAATTTGACCTAATAATTAGGAACACCTCCCAATATGATATTTCATATACTCTAAATTCTATTGGCTATGACATATTAGCATTACATACTCTTGTAGAAAAAAACATTATAAGTCAGTTAGGTCCCCTGCTGGGAAAGGGAAAAGAATCTGATGTATATAGTTGTATGGATGACGATGAAAATATATACGCCCTAAAAATTTATAGGATGGGGAGAACAAGCTTTAAAAACATTAAAAAATATAGAGACTTAATTGGTAAAAGAACTCATCTCTCATGGCTTTATGTAAATAGGCTTGCTGCCAAAAAAGAGTATGAAGCACTTAAAAAGGTTTATACTCTCAAATTAGATACTCCAAAACCTATAGGTTATAATAGACATAGTTTGGTGATGGAATATCTACGGGGAAAAGAACTCGTTTATTATAAAGACATTGAAAATCCAGCTAAATTATTCAATAAAATAATTAAACAAGTAATAATCATATATCAAAAATTAGGAATGGTTCATGGAGATCTTGGAGAATTCAATATAATTGTTGATGAAAAAAGTAATATTCTAATTATAGATTGGGTTCAATGGGTACCAGATACTCATCCAAATGCTATCCAACTTTTACAGAGAGATATTGAAAATGTATGCAAATTTTTCAAGAAAAAGTATGATGTTGAGAGCGATGTGAATGAGATTTTATCAGCCTTTCATCAGAAACGTAAAAAATTCTTAAACTTTTAAAATTTTACCCATAAAGATAATATCTTCTAAAAATTCCTCTTGTATTAATTTTAAATTAGTAAATAATGATTTTAACAATGTATTTAATTGCTCAATTTTTAATTTTTTTTTTAAAATGGAGAATCTGACTTCTCCTTTGTCTTGTCCTACTCTCAGCGTTTCTTTTATACCTTTTGTTAAATTTGGAAGATTTTGAAAAGATGTAATAGAAAAAATTATATCAAATATATTTTCCCTAAACGGCAAAGATTCTATATCTGCTAAAATTAAGTTTACTTTCCACTGCATTTTTTTAGTTAATGGTTTAGATTGAAATTCCTTTAGCATATTTAGTGTTATATCCATACCTATATAATGATAATTTACAGTTGAATTTTGCTTTAAACTATTTATAAATTCTAACAATAAACCGGTTCCGCATCCAGCATCAAGAATTTTTTTTTGATTCAATTCAAGATTGTTTAGTAAAATCTCAAATTTTTCTGTTTGAATTTGTGAATATCTCTGATCGTAAAAATGTGAGGTGAAGTTATAATTTTTAATTATCTCTTGCTTCTTTTTAAAACTATTAGTTATCTTAGTCATTTCTACCCTAAAATAAAGTTTGAAATTTCATTCGTTAAAAAAAAAATTTCTATTAATAAGGTTTTAATTACTTTAATTAATATAATTTAATATAATATAATTTTTTTAAAGGTAAATACTCAATATGTCAAGAAATTTTACACCCCCAAAATCGAAAAATCCCTTAACGATTTTACAAAATGCTCAAAATTCTCAGATTTTATTAAGACTAAAAGATGGCACTGAATATAGAGGAATTCTAAAAGAAATCGACGCATATATGAATATGATTTTGGAGGATGCAACTGAAATTATGGATGGCTCTCCTGTTGCGAAATATAATGAAATTTTTATCAGGGGAAATAATCTGTTGTTTGTGAAGCCAGATGCTTCAGAAATCATGTAACTTGCTATTTTATCAATAAATCGATATAAAGTGTAGTTTCAAATTGATTTTTAGAATTAAATTAATAGTAACTAAAGGTTACGTTGATTACTGATTTCATTTCAATCATAGGTTATGGAACTTTTATAACACATGGTTTTTGGAAAGACAAAAAAAACGTCGAAGTGTGTGTTGTTAAAAATTTTATTAGAATTTTCATTCCTGAAAGAAATTGGTTTCCCTATGCATTACCCCTTAAAAATTCCTTCTTTAAAGCGTTAAAATTTGAGGTAACTAAACGAGAATTAGAAGCGTTAGATATCTATGAGGGAGTTAATTCAAGATTATTTAAACGGGTTAAAACTGAAGTAGTTTTAAAAAATGATAAACAAATTGAAGCATTTATTTATGTACCAACTACCAATACAATTATTTCACAAAGATTAACGTCTGAACTTGATAGATTTGATAGTTGGAAAAAAGAAATCGAAAAATCTCCAGAAGTTTTAAAAAAATTTCCCGAATTATTATTATAACAAATCAATATTTATTGGAATTATCGTTTTATCTCGGATTATAGCATAGCTTGCTGGACTTGGAAAAGAATCACCTCTATAATTAGCACTCGAAAATATAGATAGAAGTCTTTTATTAAAAAACCACACATAACCCTCGGGAAAACTCTCGTGAGCTCTAATAAGATATTTTAATTTATTTTTTTTCATGAACTCTTCAAATACATCCTCCCCAAAAAATTTTATACTCATTCCGCGATAACTATCCATAAATCCACTAAGATCTGATTTTGGATCATTCCACATTATTTGAAAAATACATCCTCCTAAAGATTTTAATAATGAATCATCTAAATCTTTAGCAATTAAGCCCCTTAATTTCTCTATGATATTGAAATCTTCAGGAATTCCCCCATGTAAACACAGAACTTCATTATTAATAATTGCACATATTGGAAGTAGATTGTAAACCTCCAATATCTCTTTATATTTATCAATACTTTCGAATTTTTGAGAGAATTCATAAAAAAAACCATAAGCTTGGTTCATTTCGAGGGTTTCATGATTTCCTCTTAAAATAAAGAATTTAAGAGGGTCAAGGATCTTTAAAGCTAAAATAAAAATTAAACATTCTAACTGTTTTGGACCTCGATCAACAATATCACCAAGAAAAAGGACTTTATTTGGCTTTTTATCAATGATTATCTCATATAGTTTTAATAGTGAGGAGAGGTTTCCATGAATATCGCCTATGACAAAAAATTCCTCTCGTCTTCCCATATTAAATTCTAACAATAGATTACCTTCTTCAAGTATATACTTCGCTCTGTTTAAGATCTCGGTAATTTTTTCAATGCTTAAATTTGATATTTTTTCTGGATTTTGTAGTAAGTCCTGTAAAAAGGATGTCTCAATCACTTATGATAACCAATTTATCTTTAGACTTATGAATTTTATACTATAATATTTTAATGAGAATAACAACTTTTATTTTAGTATATTTTTATATATGAGGAAATCTAAAATAAAAACAGAATAAAATCTATCAATCTCTAATTGAATTGGATTCTCTAAATTTCAATGAAAAAATCTTCTAATAAAACAATTTCAACATTTCTTCAACAGTTTATAGAAAAATTTGAAAATAGAATTCTTAATGATAAAATAGAAAGCCACTATTCAGGAATTGTTTATACTCCAAGCGAAGTAGCTGATTTTATCGTAAGAAACATATTTAAAATCTATATCGAGGATTTTTTGGAAACTTTAAGTCTAAAATCTAATGATATTTTTTTAAAAGAATTTAATCCTAAAGCCTTAGAGTCACTTTTGGGAAAACAGCCAAAATTAAAAAGAAAACTAGCAGATAGAATAAAATCTCTTAAGATTTTAGATCCTTCATGTGGTTCTGGAAGATTTTTGATATCCACAGCGAACACACTCTTAAATATTTTTAAAATACTTGATTTAGGATTAAATGAATATGATTCAAAAAAATATATTATAGAGAATGTGTTGTATGGTATCGAGATTGAAAAAACAGCATCTGTAATTTCTAAAGTGAGGTTAATTTCTTGGTTATTATCAAATAATGAAGAACTTTCAAAAGTAGAGTCAAATAAGATTGCAAATGCCTCACTTGAAGGATTAAATCAAATTACTAATGATTTTGATATTTCTTTTAATATCTATAATCTAGATTTTCTCTTAGACTTTAATTTAAATAAATTTGATATGATTATTGGAAATCCTCCTTATGTTGAAAATAAGAAAATAGATATAGATTACAAAAAAAAATTAAAGAAAAATTTTAAATCAGCTTACAAGTTATTTGATCTATCCATTGTGTTTTTAGAGAAATCCTTTAGTGTTTTGAAAGAAAACGGAGGTTATCTTTCATTTTTAACAACGAATAAATTCTTATCAGCCGATTATGGTATAAAAATTAGAAAATTGTTAGTAAATAACACAGAGCTTAAGGAATTGATAAACATATCTTCATTAAAGGTCTTTAGTACTATTGCAGCTTATCCAATAATCATAACTTTTAAGAAAACCTTGTCAAATCTTAAGAATCAAATTGCCATCAAACAGATTAATAAATTGGAAGATCTATTCAATCTTAGCAATGTCATTTCAGAAAATTATGCTCAAGAAACCATAAAACTGATGCCCGGTAATGTAATTCCTATATCGGGGGATCTGGATTTAGTACAATATTTATATACCCACTTTAAACCAATGATAGAATCTATCAAGGATTTGGAAATTATATATAGACCATTCGGTTTTCTTAATTGGGCTGAACATTTTAACAATCTTAGTGAAAATAGGAATTCTGATAAAGATATGCTATTGCTTGGAACAGGAAACGTAGGAAAATTTCATATCAAATTTAATAAACGAATAAAAATAGCCAATCAAGATATTCCTATTTCTTATTTTAAATTTAATCAAGAAAATGAAGATATTTTCATAAAACTTCAATGTGAAAAATTAATCTTTAGAGAGATTGCAAAAGATTTAACCGTTGTTTATGATCCGGGTTATTTTACAAACATCACAGGCCTCTATTTCATAAAAATTCCATCATATGATACAGATAAACTATTCTGCCTATTAACTATTCTAAATTCCCGATTGATGGACTCGGTTTTTAAAACTCTCTTTGGTACTCTGCACATGTCTGGAGGATACTTAAGGTTTAACGGGAGCTTTATCAAGAGATTGCCAATGCCGAACAATTTCCCAAAATCTATTTCACAGCTAGGCAAATATTTACAATTTCTTTCACAACTCAAATATGAATTATTACAAAATTCTGACCTTGAACTGCTGGAGGATATAAGTTTAGAAAATATTGAACTCTATTTGGATTTCTTTCAAAGTTTAGTAAATTCCTTTGTGGATTTATTATATATGAAGAAGAAAGATAAACAATCAAATCAAAGTTCTTTAATATCGGAAGATTTAATGGAATCTGATTACCAATTTCCTGAAATTGATTCTAAATGTCTTTATATACGCTATAATTTACTTAGTATTCAAAAAAAGGAGTTTATGGGCACTTTGCGTCAAATAAAAAATACATATTTAAATCTCAATACCAATTCTAAATTAGTCAACGATATGGAGCGAATAAAGAATATATTAAATAATTAAACTCCAATCAATAAAATTTAATATTTATTAAAATATATAACTAATATATAATTTAAAAAAGGATAGTCAAATGAATAACTCAAAACATCCAATATTGAAGGATAAATATGTAAGGAGTGTAATCAAACTCGGAAATTCCTATGCAATGACATTTCCACAAGATTGGGCAAATCAATCAAAATTAAAAGAAAAAACTGAAATATTTCTGTATCCATTAGACGATAATACATTAATTGTTAAATCGCGTGACAAGGATGAAAAAAAAACTATTTTTAGAATGAACAGTAATGAATGGTCACCACAATTGATAAGACAGGCGATTATTTCAGCTTTTAAATTAAATGTGAATGAGATTTATATAAAGTATTATGAAGATAATCAAGAACAGCTTTATGAACTTTTAACAGAATTGAGACGGGAAATAATTGGAATAGATTTCAAGAATTTGACTGAAAACAATGAATTCTTCGTCTATTTCCTTTTAGATACCTCTAAAACAACATTTCAAGAAGTTTTAACTGATCTGATTAATCTATTTATAACGATTATAAAAAATATTATTGAGGGGATAGTAAAAAACAATAATAACTTATTATTAGCTGAAATGGATAGAAAGTATTCTTTAGGAAGAAGAATTTTAATTACCGGGTTATCTGAATATCCAATATCTAGAGGTTATCGTAATTTACCAATCATTCAATTTTTAGGTGATCGAGTTATTCTCCTGTACATTAGAGACTTTATTAACGAAGCCTTTAATTTACAAAATTTCCCTAAAAATATTATCAATAAATATAGTGAATTACTCAGTCAAATTCCAAAACTTTTGATTAGTATTATGAAAAATTATAATAATATTAATTTAAAAACGATTTCAGAATTTCACGGAAATATACTTGATTTAAGATCAATGCTAAACAGTATAGAACTCGGGGATACTTTTGAGGACCTTGAAATAAGGTATTCTATTAAATATTTCCTAAATAGTTTTCAAAATTTTTTTGATATTGGCATCACTCGCTTGATAGAAACAGAAATAGGTATGGCGTAAAATAGTCTTCCATAAATAATAAGATTTAGAAAAACAGTGTAATTATAAACTTTTTACCATATTTAATATACTATCATAAAATCTAAATTTCAAATTAAATTTATTATAACAAGAATTATAAATATTAATATCCAATTAAAATATTCAGTGAGAAATTAGTGGCTAAAAAGAAAAACGTACCGGTAGAACCTGAACTTGATGATATTCCCGACGGGAAAAAGGATGAAGATGGTGATGATCTAATTGATCTTTATGATGAAGCGGATAACTTAGAAGAAGACATCGATTATGATTTAAGTCAGATTGAAGATGATATGTTAGCTGATGAAACAGAAGACGAAGAATTAGGCATGGAAATAGATGATGTTGTCAAATTGTTAAGAGCAGTTAAATGTAAACCATGTCCAGGTTTAAAAAGTGTCCCTGGTTGTAAAATCGCTCATGATCATGGATGCCCGAAACCAAATAAGCCGTAAAATACAGCTTATTATTACTTTTATTTTTTTAATTATTTTCAAGATACTAGCTTAACCTCTAAGTATGGCTTCTTTTAACTCCTTCATTTCTTCGAGAGTTCCAAATTTAATTTGGTGAATGACCTTCCCTAATCCTCTTAAGTTATAATGAACGATTCGGCGCCATTTAATATAAGAAAGCGTTGTCTTGAAGAATCTAATCGGGTGAAAAGTGTATTTCCATCCCCTATTTTTCGTCCCTCTATACATTAAGCTTATTTTATGGGTCCAACCCCCGGCGTAGTAGTTAATATAAAAGAAACCTAAAAAAAGTAAATATTTAAGAGCTTGGGGGCTTAATTTGGAAGTTTTTATAACTGGTGTGAGCCAATTATACTTTGAATAATCATCTGTTAATAGAAGATTCTTTTCTTTAACTTCCTTATAAAAATCAGTAGAAGGAAAAGGTGTTATTAGGGTAAAGCTTGGTAAGTCTAAATTTAGTTCTCTTGTTTTTTTAATTGTAATAAAAATATCATCAATTGAATCATTAAGATTAGCTCCCAAAATCACATTGCCCATTACTAAAATCCCGCTTTCGTGTAAAACTTCTATCCCTCTTTTAATATTTTCTAGATTGCATCCCTTATCGATAATTTTTAAAGTTTCATCATTAGTGGCCTCAACACCTACAAGAACAAGCCAGAATCCCGCCCTACCCATTAATTTGGTAATAGTTGGATATCTTGCCATTGAATCCAATCTTCCTTGAAAAAAGAACCGTAAATTCTTTTTAATTCTTTTTTCTCTCTTACTTCTTATAATCTCAATACAAAGACGTCCAACTCGCTTCATATCTACAAGAATATTATCATCAACAAAAAACACATCTGAAATTTTCTTGTTTTTTGATATTATTTCTAATTCATCAATAATATTTTCTACAGTTCTTGCCCGCCATCTCCTTTTGTAAACTACATGAGTACTACAAAATCGGCAACCTTGCGGACAACCCCGTGATGTTTCTATTGCATCACAGTTCATATTAAATATCCTATAATTATAATCTTTTACTAAGTGTCTGGAGGGAAATTTTAATTCATCCAAATTTTTAAGAAATGGTCTATCCTGATTATGGATTATTTTACCATTTCTCTTATAAGATAGACCGTCTACATTTTCAGGAGAACCACTCTCTATTAATTCTCGAAAAGTGAATTCTCCTTCCCCTCGAACTAAAATATCGATCCAAGGAGAGGATAAAGTTTGCTCAACCGCTAAAGTAGGATGCCAACCACCGATAACGGTTGTACATCCAAAATGCTTTGCTATCCTTGCATATTTCAATACATCTTTGATCGCACTGGTAACAGGCACAGTTAATCCAATCAAATCTGGTTTATACTGTTCAATTTTCTCTTTAACTTGATTCAGACTTAAATTGGCCGCTTTTGAATCTAAAATTATAACCTCAACTAAATCTTCAACGTACGCCGCTAAATAACCCAACGCAAGAGGGAAGAACGCCTGATCATAAAAGTCGTAGCCAGTGGTTTTATAATTTGCCACCAGTAATAAAATTTTTTTCCATTTCATAGACTATTTCTCTTTTAGAATAATATTATCTATATAATTAAATTCACTTAAAAAAGTTAAAATTTGGTAATAACTTTTTCCCATCTTAAAAAAGAAGTAATATTAATTTCTTTAACTCAGAAATAATAAATACAAAAATTAATGAGCTTTATTTAAGAGTTTATCGGGGATACGCTTTCTTTGCATACTGTCCTTATAAGTCTTTAACATTTGTTCAAATAAATCAGGTCCAGGTGTTATATAATACATGGAATCTTTTTTAATCACATCTTCTCCAAAATTTGGTCGCAACGGATTAACCTTATTTTTAATTTTATAAACATCCTTTATTTCTTCTAATAATTCCTTACTTGAAGAATAAATTCTAGCGCTTCGACCTCCTCTGTAATTACCATCGCCATCATAAAAACCAAGCAGGAAAGATAAAGCTATAGCACCTGATTTACTTTCAGACAAATTCTTGCCTATTGATTCTGCCTCTTTTATCCTAGATAAGATGATTTCAGGTAACTTTCTTTCCTTAGAACTCTGACTGAAAAAACCATTATTATACAATTCTTCTGCCATTATTTTAGATGTAAAACGTACCTTTGACATTTCTGTTTGCCTTATTTCTCCTTTATACCTATAAAATTCAGTACTATCTTTGATTTGATTTAAATCATAACCAGTAAATTTCGCAAACTTTTCCACTCTTTCACGGTCTCCTCTTTTTAGTCTAAAGCTTATTTCATAGGTCTTTTGGCCAACATGTGCATCAGCACATAGAAAGCCAAACCAATATGATGTTTTTCTATCTTTAATTTCTGCAAAAGCATGTTTATTTGTAATGCTAGTTTGCTCATGAGAATATTCCTTTAAATTTTCATTTCCTTTTTCATATTTACCTATAATTTCTACGCATTCTTTAGAGTTTATATCACCCAAATTACTAGTAAGTTCCTTCAATTGTTCAATGGAAAATTTAAAATCAGGATTATAATCTCTTTTATTTACATTAGTAATTCTTTCTTTTACTTCTTTTATATATCTTGAATACCTTCCAAAAAGGTGACTTAATTCTTGATTAGTAACTGGTATTTCTCCAGATATTTTGCCCAACTCTAACCTTAATTGTTTGGTCATTGTTAAAATGTTAATCTCATTTTGATTAAAACGCTCAATGATTTGAAAGCATTTTGTTGATTTCTGTTCACCAAATTTTTGAGATAGATTTTGTTTGAGTAAATCCAAGGAACTATCTCTTATATTATAATGTCCTTCTTTCTTATACAAATAAACAGCTTTGTGAATAAATCCCTCAGTATTGCGCCAAAAACGGGAAAGCTGTGCTTGAGAATATTTGTTTACTCTGTCTGGAAAAATCTGAGCTAACTCTTCAGAACTTTTTTGCAATTTTTCTTTTAATCCTTCAATTAGTTCTAATGTTGTACATTTATCTTCGGGAATATCTGTGATTTTATCATTTTCATCTTCGATCTTTTCAATTTGCTCTGAATTAATCTCATTTTTAATATCACTATCATTTTCATTTTTATCAGCAATATCTTTAGTTGGTTCTTCGGTTTCTCTTTTTTTAGGTTGATTCTGGCTCCAATCTATTAGGTCAAACTTAGATTCTTTTTTCTTTGTAGTTTCTTTCTGGTTCCAATCAATCTGGTCAAATTTACTCTCTTTATTCTTTGAAGTTTCTTTTTTGTTCCAATCAATTTGGTCAAATTTGCTCTCTTTGTTCCTAATAGTCTTGTCTTCATTCGTGTCGATTTTATCTGATTTTTTCTCTTTTATTTCCTCGGATTTCTCATCAGATTTTTCTTCTTTCCTGTTGTCTCCCTTTAATTTTTCTTCAGTGTTTCCCTTGAAAGGATTGTCGTTATTATTTATGTTAATCACCGTTTACTCGATATTTTTTGGATTGTATATAACTTAATATTCAATCCTACCTATTTAAAGAAAAATTAAAAAAGAAGATTCTTACTCACTGTAATTATTCAAAAAACTAGTTAAATTTCATATATAGTTTTCATTAGAATAAAACATTTATTAGACTAGTTGTTTTTAATCTAAAGACTTTAATTTCTTTTAAAATTTTATTTTTTTATTACGTAAATTATCAATTGTTTGAATAATGGTTCTATTAGAGGTTAATTTTGCTCACTAAAAATCAAAAACACATTATTGTAATAATAATTTCATTTATTGTCAGTGCTATTATATGGCAAATAAATGCTTCCTGGGGTAATACATTCTGGGTTTTATTAATTGCTTCAATATTAACCTTCTTAACGGTTTTTGCTCCATTTGAAATTTATTTTGCCGCGAGAGATATTTGGTTTGATCGATGGAATTCCCTTCATTCTAAGGACTTAGAAATATCAAAAATCAAAATTAAGCTAGAAGAGGGTTTCTTATATGCGAATTTGGTTGAGGCGAAAGATAGAGAAGTTGTGAAATCTAAAAAGACTTTAATAGTTATAAGCCATGGTTTCTCAGATACAAAAGAAACCCTTCAATATCTATATTTTCCATTAGCATATCAAGGATTCTCAATTTTAACATATGATGCTAGAGGAATTGGGGAATCTAAGTCAATGGGGCATAGAGGAGATTTTTTAAAACGAATTGAAGATTTTAAAATGATTATAGAATGGATAAAAAGAGAAGAAGCATTTAAAAATTATAAGATATATGCTCTTGGAATGAGTATAGGAGCATTAACAGCTCTTTGTGCCGGGTTTCCAAATAAGAATATTGAAAAAATAATTGCGATCTCTTCAATGTCTCATTATAAGCAAAGTCTATCCACCTCTAATCTCATAGTTAAATTTATTTACTTTCTAAAAGGTGTTGATATCTCTCCTAATGATGAGATGGATCAGCAACTTTCACCTTATATAATCCTTGAGAAAATCAAATCTACTCTTTCCCAGGATGATTGGAAAAAGTTTTCCAAAAGAGTATTGTTAATCCATTCTAGAAATGATAACGTTATTCCTTTCCTAAATTTTGAGGAAAATAAATCCCTGCTTGAATTGTCTGAAGAAAATGTGTTAGTTTTAAGAAAAGGTGGACACATGCAAAAAAAGAATGAATTAGCAATAGTCGGTGCTGTGCTCAATTTTTTTAATTTTTAGTTTTAGGTTAAAATAGCTTAATCATTTCTTTAATACTTTCAACGATTAACTCAATACTTATATTAATAGACCTTAATTTTTTGTCAAAATAAAAGGGATCTGTCTTAGATTTCTCTATTTCTTCAAATATGTTAAAAAACTGTTTGTGGCATTCAATCTCCATTGAATAGAGATTCTTACGGGACGTGGCCTCGTTCATTAATACAATACATCCATGATAAACATGCTGATGACTAATTGAAGGTTCATAAATTCCCCACAATGTATTCCTTTCTTTCAATTTATTATATACTATATTAGCTAAATTTTGGCAATATTCTTTACTCCTTTTGCTATAACAGAAAAAGAATGGCAATTTGTCACTATTGATAGAAATAAAATCTAATAATTTTTCATAAACCACATCCAATTGCTTTATTGATAATTGTATATGCTTGTGATTACCATCGCGAGTGCAAGTCTTAAATAATGGTTTACGATGATATGGAATATTGTATAATTTTAAGATGTTAAAAATAATAATTTCTTTATAAATTCGGTCGAACTTATAAGTTATTGAATCCTTGTGTAAATTCAGACTTAACTCACCTAAACTCCTTCTAAGTAAAGACGTTTCATGGAAATCCAAAATATAAATTGAGATGTTTTCATTATCCCAGTATTGCTTTAAGACTTTCTTAACTATTTTTGAGTGTTCTGGTATTGGATTATCATTATGGTCATCATTTAAATCATTAAACTCTGGAGCAAAAGTACGGCGCCAGTATCGATTAAGATTTGTTCCGTCTTTCAGATAATAACCCGATTTATTATCTTCTCTCGGATTAAGAAAACCATAGGGATTCATTAATGGAAAAAAAATTAGCATCTGGTCGTTCTCTAAAATCTTAGTAATATCGATCTCGTGATTCTCAATAACTTTTAAAAATTCTATTATGCCAAAAAGCCCGTTATATTCATTGTGTTGGGCACCGACAAACACTTTCACATGTTTAACGTTATGAGTTTCAATGTTTTTTGAAAGTATCATTACAGGAATAGGGCCTTCAGGGGTTTCAAAAACATCATATTTAGCATAATCTGAATTGCCAAATTCCTTCAACTGTTTTAAAATTTCTTCAAATAATTGTTGCCTATTAGCTGTATCTAATAAATCCTTTAGTGTTTCAATTTCCATTTTTCATAAATAATTCTAAATAAATTAAATGTACAATTATTTCTTTTTTTCATTATCTTCTAATTGACTTTTTATATTTTTAATGATCTAGGCTAGTCACTCGCTTCATTCGATAATTTGGTCCCAGTTAGAAAAATCTATAATTTTCTGGTAATTCCTTGCCATACTTGCGAACATAACACATCCAATGCAAAACATATTGACATAGTCATCAAAGTTTAAATTTAGGAGATTTCCAATTTCTTCTGAAATGCCCCGCCCGCGTTTTATATCAATTAATCCATCATAGCCTGACAAATTTACTACAAATTCTTGCTTGTCTAAACTCCCAGAATAGTTTCCTCTCGCAACTCTTGCTAGACCACCAATAGGAACAACCATTCCATCCTTTTGAGCCATATATATTCTTATATCAAATGTATGCTTACCCTCCTTATCCCAAGGTGGTGTTATAAGTGAAAACTCTGCCATTTCCTGTAAAGTATAAGGATATGGATTTCTATTTTTCATAAATTTCGAAAAAAATTCCTTTTTACTTTCTTCTATCAAGGTTTTAATAGAAGAAGCATCTTCTTCGGGGGATATAGGAATAACCCCTGCTCCACCTGACCCGCCATCAGGTTTAATGATAAACGGTTTTTTAAACTTTGTGATAACATATTGGATTTTCTCAATTAAATCTTTTTCCTCGTAAGCTTTTGTAAAAAGCAAATATTTTAAATTATATTTTTCTAGAATATCTTTTGCATAATAACTAGCTAAATAAGTTAGCGACTTGTCATCCGTGATCCGAAACACTGGATTTATAATAATCGTGTTTATTTTACGAAAATCTTCTTTTATCAACCTAGCAAATTGATCATCATGCAGTCGTCTTGCAATGCCATCACCTACCAATACGCTTATTTTTTGCCCATTAATTTTTACCCAGTTTTCAGAAAAAGAAAGAGTCGTAGATAGTTGCTTATAATCGGCTATTAAAAATGCTACATCTCCTTTAAAAGCATGGTTATAATTTATGATATCAAATATTTCTACTTTCAGATTGCTATTCTGTAATTTTTTTCTAAAATAATCGACCATTATAATTTTCTCATGAATTAGGCCATCGTTGATTGGAACACCAACCAAAACTAAAACCTTATTATCCCCTCGTTTATTGGTTTTAATAGCTTGATCAATTGCTTCAAAATATCCATCGTATATTATTTTCTGTTGCTTTTCTGTGATGGAGGAAAGTCCCCTGTTCGATCCACCGTTTGTTTCGAGAAGAAAGAATCTTTTTCCCTTAGGCTCATCACATACCATAAAGTCAATGCTCCCGGCGTAAAATAGGTCAGACTGATCTAAATAATTATCCTTGTATTTTTCCATTTTTTCTATTGATGTTAACCTTATTTTATCCACAAAAACATCATCTGTTGATTCTTTAATCGGAGCGGTGGAAAATAAATCCATTCCAAATAATTCTCCTAATTTGAGTAATTCCGTTTCTGAATATGAAATATTTTTCGATAGCAACCCTATAAATCTAGATAATCCTTCCTCATTCATAAAAATCAATATGAAATAATTAAAGGGGTCAATTAAATCTATTTTAAAATTGCCAATTAAATCCCTAAATATTTAATTATACTATATCAAAATAAAGAAATTTCTAAAACTATAAACAAGAGATATAGATAACCTAATCTTTTTCGACAGCAACCCTAAAAATCTAGGTAAACCTTCCTCATTAATATAAATCAAAAATACTTTACCAGATCATTGGTTTGGTTTATTAGATTAGAGATAAAGGTATCCTTGGTGATTCCCCTTGGTTGAGAGCCTCAAGCTGCCTAGTAGGATTTTCTTGATTCTTATCTGTTCTTTGTATGTTAAATCTGAAAAGATTAGGATGTAATCTTTTGAAATGTTTATTACAAAAAGAAGCCCAATTTTAATCATCTTAGAATTTTCATCGAGTAAAGAAATTATTACATAGTGGTAAGGTAGATTAGTTAGTTCATGTATGTTGATTTCTTGTTCAAAAATCTCATTAGATTCCAGATCGTATTCCTGCTTTACAAATTTTATATCATATTTAGATATTGGAATAGATATTTTTCTGTAATCTTTCAAAATCTTAGCAAATTGGCTCTGTCTTAAAAATCTCCTCTCTTCTTTATCCTTTTCATAGAAAAATCTATTAGGTTCTTCAATTAAAAACAATTTTCTATCTTTTCTTGATCTCGCAGCATCCTCAATGGATTTGAATTCTTCGATAGACTCATCATGAAAAATTAAAATTACATCTGGATCTACTGATTTGATGAAGAAATTCTTATATATCACGCCAGGATCCGTTTTTATCCAACCGTCGGCGTCTATACAAATATAATCAGTATCCTCATGGTTTTTAATATATTCATCAACTAAATCCCTACATGAGTGTGATACAATAAATTTGTGATTTCCCTTGGGAAAAGTTGCTCCAATAAAAACGGTGTTTTCTGTATCTATCTCTTCACCAGAAATGATTGGATCTTTTATTTCTCCAATATTCAATGTAGTGGGCAAGTACATCATCTGCTGCCCTAAATCAGAATCTAGATACGCCCCTTTTAACCCTTCCCTTATAAAATTGTTTGCTAAATATTTAATCAATGTAGTCTTACCACAACTTATTCCAAGGCACATAATTTTTAATGGGCTACTCCTTTCAGATTTTAATTCTTTTAAAAGAGCGTCTTTGATTTCAATCCAACGATCACTAATAGAATTCTCCTCTATTAATTTTAGATTTTCATCGGGTTTATTAGTGTAAACTTCTAATTCTGAATTTTCTAATGCAAATAATGGATAAGTATTAGCCTCTGGAATGACCAAAACATTTAAATCTTCATATTCAGATGAATCAGAGGAAGAATCACCAGTTTCTGGTAACATTATTTTTCCTATTACCTCTATTTTCCCTTTTAATACCGTAATTCTCGTAGGGCCTTTCACTATTAGTGTGTTACCTTGTTTTATCTCGCTAATCATATTAAATTAAAGCACTTTTTATAATCAAAACTTTCTAAAATATAATATATTTCTAGTAATTAAATAAATAATAAATATTTACTTTTTAAATAGTGTTTAATAGAACAAAAACATGTTTAGATTTTTCAGAGTTCTGGTTAAGAATTTTCAAATAGATGGATAATGTTTTTAATTCTTTAATTGTTTCCTAATTTTATCGATATGCGTACCCTCCCAGTAGATTTTCCTACAATCTTCATTCGTACACTGATAAAATTCATTATAATGGTTGAAGGTTTGAGGCTTAACCTCATTTATTATTTCTTTTTTATCCTTCACCTCTTCTAAGCTTGAATTGCAAACAGAGCACCGGGCTTTTTGTAAAGCAAAATTATACTCTAAATGCAATTTTTTTTTGAGCTCAAATAAATAATGATACACACCCTCTCCTTCCAAATAAATTATTTTCTTCTTATTTTTCTTAAAAAAAGGATAATCTCGAGTAATTACAATTCTATCATGTTCGAGTGCATATTTTAGGAGCAAATCATCTGGGACTGGGCTTACTTCAAAGTAATTTTCTAAATCATTAGCATAAACAGTATCGTATCCGAAAATGCGGAGCAAGCGTGTAAGCCTACCAAACATGGAATCTGTTAGAAATCTTATTTCTTTCATCTCTATTAAATATATAAAAGGAGAAATATATATAATTTCAATAATGTAAAAGTAGACTACGTAATTAATACTATTAGATATTTTTACTCTTTCTTTTTAAAAAATTTTGCTTTAATATCATTAAATCTCATTTTAATCTTTTCAGCAAGTTCATTTGCATTTGCTTTAACATAAAAACTATGTGCTTGGTTTAATAACTCGAGAGTTTTTCGATATTCCTTAGTTTTAAAGTGATTTTCTGCTATCTCGACAAGGTTATCCGCTTTTTTTTTATAGAAGCTTAGGAACTGTTCAGACGTATCGATCTTTCTTGACATTATTATGTAACCTTTTATTAATTAAAATTGTAATATATAAGACTTAATGATCTTATTCATAATAATATTATCTTAATGGAATTATAATAAAAATATTAAAAACGATAAGATTGGACTAGATAAATAACTAAAAAATAATTTTAAAATCATAATTATTAAATTCATACTAAAATGATATAGTGGATATTATGATAAATATTGGTATAGTAGGTATTGGAACTCATGGATTAGATCATTGCCGCGGGTTTGATAGATTATCAGAATGCCGAGTTCTTGCCGTAGCTGATCCCAATGAAAATCAACTCGAAATTAGTCAAAAAGTATTTCGAAAAAATTCGCCACATTTATTTACAGATTATAAAGATATATTAAAAATGTCTGAGGTTCATGCAATTGTCATTGCCACTCCGACTATATTTCATACTCAAATAGCGATTGATGCCTTAAAGGTAAATAAAGATGTTTTTTTAGAAAAACCGATAGCATCTACCATAACGGAAACTGACAAAATCATTAAAGCATATGTAAATACAAATCGGATACTCCAAGTCGGTTTGGTTTATCGTTATTCCAATCTATATCGAACTATGGCTCATTTAATTGAAAAGGGGATCTTCGGAAACGTAATGATGGCATATTGTAAAGAATTTCTTGATAATTTTCCAAGTCCCTGGTTTTTTGATGAAACACAATCAGGAGGGGCAATTTTAGATAAGAATTGTCATCATTTTGATCTTTTTAACTGGTTTATTCGTTCTCCTCCGAAAAAAGTCTTTGCAATGGGAGGACAGCATACTTATAAACCAGGACATAAAATTCAGTGCCATTTTTCTTCATATAAAGAGGAACCTTTAAAAAATCCAACCATTGTAGATCATGCCAATGTTTTAATTGAATATGAGAATGGAGCCAAGGGGAATTTAGGATTGTGTATGTATGAAATTCGCCCAATAGAAGGGCTCGAAATTGGAATTATAGGTGATAATGGTGCATGGGCCTTAGGAAAGGATGATTCTAAGCTCATCATTGCGGGAGGCCCAGTAGGGGGAAAAAAAGAAGTCAAGGTAGATTATTACTCTGATAATGAGGGTCTTGTTCATATTGGAGTTCAATCAGAAAGACGGGCATTTCTGGAATGCGTAAAAACTAGAAAACAACCTTATGCAAACTTAAAGATTGCAAGAGAATCGTGTATTGTTGCATTCGCGGCTGAAAAATCAATTAGGGAAGGTCGTATAGTCACGTTATCAGAATTTTTCAATCCTGAGGTGGATGCTGTCTTTAATAAATTAGGATATGATAAACTACCAAAAACACCTCCTGTCTTTTCATTAGAAACTCCACAACTAAAATTGAAATTAAAGAAAAAATTAAAAATTAAAAAGAAGCAATTAGAAAAGGATTTGGAGAGAATTGAAGAAGAACTTAGAAATGTATCTAATAAGTTCTGATTAATCTGATTTTAATATTGAAGGAATTTTTCCTTCTAATAACAAATAATCTAATAAAACAATAGACGTAATGGCTTCCACTACAACAACAGCCCTCGGAACTATACACGGATCATGTCTTCCAGTAATTTCAATTTCTGTTTCCTTCATGGTTTTAATGTTTACAGTTTTCTGAGGTAATCCGATTGTTGCAGTCGGTTTTACTGCTACAGTAAATTCTATCGGCATCCCTGTCGAAATTCCACCTATAATTCCTCCTGAATCATTTTTTGCGGTCTGAATTTTCCCACTTTTAATGATCCAAGGATCATTATGTTCAGAACCTTTCATTGTAGCTGCTCTAAATCCCGCTCCAAATTCGATTCCTTTTATAGCAGGTATAGAAAATATTGCTTTACTTATATTTGATTCAAGACTGTTAAAGACAGGACCACCAATCCCCTCAGGAAAATTTTTTACAATGCACTTTACTGTTCCTCCTATAGAGTCTTTTTGACTTTTAACATCTTCGATTAATTGCTCCATTAACGATGCTTTTTCACTGTGTAAGGCTCTAACTAATGATTCTTCCCTTAGATCCATAAATTTCTGAAGATTATCGATTTGGTAAGTATCTTCATCCATTATACTACCAATACTTTTTGTATACGCGAATATAATGATATTATATCTCTTTAAAACCTGTTTAGCTATTGCTCCGGCCATAACGAATCCTGCTGTAATCCTCCCCGAAAATCGTCCAGATCCTCTATAGTCAGCAAATTCACCAAATTTCTTAAGAGAAGAAAAATCTACCTGAGAAGGCCTTAGGATATCTTTAAATTTTTCATATTTTGATGAATCTATATCTGTATTCCTAATAATTAGACAAATTGGTGCTCCTGTTGTTTTATTATTAAATACACCTGATAATAATTCTGGATTATCAGCTTCTGATCGAGTAGTTGTTAGTTTAGATTGACCTGGCTTTCTCCTATTAAGGTCCTTTTGAATTAAATCCATATTTAAATCAAGACCAGATGGAACTCCATCAATTATTATCCCAATTAAATTACCATGACTTTCTCCAAACGAAGTAATTTTAAACTTCGTTCCTAATGTATTATCTCCCATAATCATTGAATGTAATAAAGATATTTTTAGGAATTATATAAATTAATTCCATATAATAAAATTAAATAAGATTTAATAAATAATTAATTCTATTAATATCTTGATGGATTTATTAAAGATTAATCCTATTCAATGTTTAAATGGTGAAGTAAATGCTCCTAGCTCAAAATCCTATTCACATAGAGCTTTTATTGCCGCCAGCTTAGCTGATGGAGTTTCAGTTATAAAGAATCCCTTAATCTCTGGTGATGTGAAAGTAACGATTGAGGTATTAAAAACATTGGGTATAAAAATACTGGAAGAATCTAAAAATTCATTTATCATAGAAAAGGTTGCGGATTCTTTTAAGCCTATAAAGGAAACTATTAATTGTAAGAACTCTGGAACGACCTTAAGGATATTCAGTGCTTTGAGCTTATATATAGAAGGAGGATTATCTATTACTGGAGAATTTTTAAAAAGAGAACGTCCAATCGTTCCTTTATTAGAGGCTTTAAAGAGTTTAGGTGCAGAATATGAACTAAAACAGGAATTCATACATATAAAACGAACCACCAACATCTGTAATACCGTTAAAATTCAAGGAGATATTAGCTCACAATTTATATCTGCCTTATTAATTGCAAGTACTAAATTAAAATGCATTAAGAAAAATGCAATAGAAATTGAAATCACGACACCTTTAGTGTCCTATCCATATATTAAAATTACTTTAGATGTTTTAAATTCATTTGGGATTACTATACTAGAGAAATTAAATGAAAATAAAACTGGTAAATATATTATTCGATGTGGTCAGAAATACCGACCACAAAATTATGAAATTCCCGGAGATTTCTCATCTGCTGCATTCATTATTGCTGCAGCTGTTCTTTCTCCAAAAGATTCAAAAGTCATTATAAAAAATTTAGATATCCAAAATCCTCAAGGAGATAAAAAAATAGTAGAAATATTAAAAAGAATGGGGGCAAAAATCGAGGTAAACCCGAATGAAATTGTTGTAATAGGGAACCTTGAAAAATATCCATTAAATGGACTTGAAATTGATTGTTCTGATATCCCTGATTTATTTCCGATCTTATCCGTAGTTGGAGCATTTGCTATGGGTACAACAACGCTTTATAATGCTTCAAATTTAAGATTAAAAGAGTGTGATAGAATTTCTGTAATGGCAAGAGAATTATCAAAAATGGGTATTAAGATTAGTGAAAAGGAGGATGAATTAACAATTTATCATAGTGATCCTAAGGGATCCACAATTAATCACGAAAATGATCATAGAATTGCAATGGCATGTATCATAGCAGCTTTATACTCAAATTCTATTTCTATGATAAATGATGCCCAAATAATTAAAGACTCTTATCCTAATTTCATTGATGATTTAAAAATGCTAGGCGCTAGTATTGAATTACAAATTTAACTATTTTTTGTACTCAACTATAATTAATTAACTTTTTTAGCTTAATAGATGATTTCTTAAGAAACAAATAAAAATCGACACAGATTAAAATGAGATATATTTCAAAATAAATTATTACTTATCTAAAAGATTTTTGTCTTCTTGCTCGTGCTTTTTTACCACCAAATTTCTTTGGCTCTGTTCTTCTTGCATCACCACTTAGTAATGAATCGTCGTATTCTCTAAAGGTTTTTTCCATAGTCTTCGTACCAATGAATTTATTTATTGCTTTAGCAATTGCGATTCGCACAGCATCGCATTGTCCGCTGATTCCGCCTCCTACAACTCGAATTTTAATATCCGTTTTTTCAAGTTTTGGATGTTTTGCCACTTCTAAAACTTCTTGTATTCTATACCTTGCTATTTCTGGTTCAAAAATTTCTAAAGGAACATTGTTAATCTTTATCTGGCCTTTCGCAGGGTAATTTAATACTGCTCGTGCTATGGAATTTTTTCTCTTTCCTGATGATTGAACATGCTTAGGTTTTTCAGACATTTATTACAACCTCTTTTTTATTCCAACCAATTCTTAAGCATAAATTTTCTAAAGTTATATATTTATTATAATACGATAAACGCGTCAAGTCGGCGTTAGGTATTTCAGCTGGAGTTAAAAGTTGATATCTTTCTTTAAAACGTTCAGGAATATCTTCTATATATACATGGATTCGTCTTAAAGCTTTTTTTCCTCTTAGCTTTTTCCGTGGAAGCATTTTT
>SDBS01000258.1_pt1 | contig 48248 bp, 47 predicted proteins | sample 2277091 | NCBI WGS metagenome assembly SDBS01 (sample SAMN10404972, study PRJNA504765) | marine sediment metagenome | isolation source: marine sediment core GS10_PC15, 163 cmbsf | place: Arctic Ocean: Southern Knipovich Ridge | collected 2010 | reverse complement strand
TTACCCGCTTTTATGCGGTAGATGTAGACGCCGGGGGCCATAAAAAAACGGCCCGCACGCGCCGCTTTCCTATTCCGCAGCGGCGGTTGGGTTACCGCGCCGTTCCCGCCGCGGCCGCGATGCCGATATTTTTTGCTTGTATCGCGACCGCCGTAGTATAAAATAGGGCCGTATGCGAAACACTCTGGCCTTAATCCTCGCCGGCGGCAAAGGCGAACGCCTCGCCGAGCTCTGCAGACGGCGGACCAAACCCGCGGTCCCCATCGGCGGCCGCTATCGCCTCGTCGACTTCACGCTCTCCAACTGCGTGAACTCCGGCATCTTCCACGTCGCCGTGCTGGCGCAGTACCGGCCGCGGTCGCTCGCAAAACACGTCGGCATAGGCCGCGCCTGGGACCTCGACCGCAGCTGGGGCGGCGTCGAGCTGCTCCAGCCGCACCTGGGCCGCGTCGACTCCGACTGGTACAAGGGAACGGCCGACGCCTGCTACCAGAACCGTCACTACGTCGCCGCCCGCAACTTCGCGCACGTGCTGGTCCTCGCCGGCGACCACGTCTACGCCATGGATTACAACCTCCTGCGACGCGTCCTCGACGCCAAGGGCGCCGACGTCGTCGTCGCTACGCTGCGGGTGCCGCGGGCGGACGCGACGCGGTTCGGGACCCTCGAGCTCGCGCCGGACGGCCGCATCGTCGCCTTCGAGGAGAAGCCGCCCGAACCTAAATCGGACATGGTCTCCATGGGGATATACCTCTTTACGCGCGAGGCGTTCTTCGACGCCATGGCGCGCGTCCCGGCGGGGATGACGGACTTCGGCCGCCACGTCATACCTTCGCTCATCGGCGAGAAGCGCGTCTACTGCTACATCTTCGAAGATTACTGGCGCGACGTCGGTACGGTGGACGCGTACTTCGACGTCAATATGGACCTGATTGCGGACCTGCCGGACTTCAACCTTTACGACGAGGATTGGCCCGTCCGCACGCCGAGCCGCGACTACGCGCCCGCGCGCTTCTACCCGGGCGGTTCGGCGGCGCGCGCTTTGGTCGCGGAGGGGTGCGAGATATACGGGACCGTGCGCAACTCCGTCATATTCCCGGGCGTGACCGTAGGCCCGGGCACGGTCGTCGAATCCTCCGTCGTGCTGGACGAGTGCCGCGTCGGCGCCGACTGCCGCCTGGAGCGGGTCATCATCGACAAAGAAACCGTAGCGGGCGACGGCTGCGTCCTCGGCCACGGCGACGACTACACGCCCAACCGTCACTACGCCGAACAACTTACGTCGGGGCTGGTCCTCGTGGGCCGGGAGAGCGAGCTGCCGGCGGGGCTGCGCCTGGCCCGGAACGCGTGCGTCGAGGTCGCCGCGGGGCCGCCGGACTTCTCGACCCTCGACGTCGCCGCCGGCGAATACGTCCGCGCCGGCGGCCCGGCGTGAAGGCCTGGACGCGGCTCAGTACGCGATGTTATATTTTAAAGAAATGTTAGAGTGCGTGAAATATCTCGTCGCCGTCGCGGCCGCGGCGGCCGCGGCCAACGCGGTCCCCGGCGACATCATAGCGAGCTTCAACATCCCGGGGCTCTCGCTGAACGGCCCCCGCGGCCTCGCCTTCGACGGCGACGCCGAATACGCCGTGGCCGACAACCGCGGCCTAAAGCAAGTACGGATACTCAGGTTCACCTTCGACGGCGAGAACGCCAGCGTCGAGAAGCGGTTCAACTGCCCCGCCGACGTCAATTGGGCGATGGACCTGGCCTGGCGGCCCGGGTCGCGCAACCGCATCTACGTCGCCGACGACCCGGCCGAGCCGAAGGCCCGGGCGAAGATAATCGTCCTCAACGCCGACACCGGCTCGCTGACGAACAAGTTCGACGGCCCGTTCCCCGCCGGCAAGCACGTCAACGGCCTCACCTGGGACGGCTTCTACCTCTACGCCTCCTCGTACGAGTCCCCCCTCGTGTACCGCCTCACCAGCGCGGGCTCGGTCGTCGCCTCGTTCGCCGCGGCCCACCCCAAAAACCACGGCTTGGCTTACGGAGGGGGAAACCTTTGGGTCGTGTCGGGCCGCCCGAACTTCGACGCGCGCGAATACACCACCGCCGGCGTCCCCCTCGCCCACTTCACCTTCAAGGTAAACGACGAATACGTCGGCGGCGCCTGCTTCGCCCGTCCCTCGCTCCAAAGCATCTTCGTCTCCACCTTCACCGGCGAAAAATACGTATACGAGATCTCGACCGACCCCCACGAGTACGAACCCCCCGGGGTGGAGCCGACCAGCCTCGGCCGGGTCAAAGCCCTCTTCCGCTAATGAAATAAAAACGGCTCACGCCCTCGGGCGTAAGCCGCACCCGGCGGCGAGCCGCTTACCGTATCGGCGCGCTATAAACCGGCGTAGTTTACGAGGCGGACGCCCCTCTCTTCCAGCGCGGCGCGCACCGCCGGCGACGTGAGGGCGTCCAACTCGCCGGCGCGGTCGTAGCCCTCGGCGTCGACTTCGTCGGCGGCGGCGGGGTGGCACATAAGCTCCCACGTCCCGGCCTCGAGCCTCGCAACTATCGTCGTCAACCTCTCGACGGTGAGGGCGCCGGCCCATTCCTGGCCCTCCAGGCCTTTCGGCATCTTAAGGCCCGCGCGCCGGGCCCGGGCGCCAAAGGCTTCCGCGTACAAACGCAGCGCGAGTTGGCGGCTAAACCAGCGCCGCCCGGGCGGCCACAACCGGCACCGGCTCGAGCGAACGGCCGGTATACCGAATTCCCGAGCGAGCTCCACGACGACGCCGGCCACGCCGGAGAAGTTGTGCAAGTGTTGGTGGCCGTCGAGGTGGGTAACGCGGACGCCGGCCGTCGATACTTTAGCGAGTTGGGCGGCCAGTTCGGCGCGCACGTCTGCGGGCGAAATCCTGCCCGAAAAAAAACCGCGCGCGAACGCCGCGGCGTCTTTGGGGAGCGCGCCCGCCGGCCCTATCAACGTAGGGGCCGCGCTCGGCTCGAGGACCGCGCGGCCGGACGAGAGGGTTAGGTGTACGCCTACGCCCAGCTGGGCCAAATCATCCAACCGCGCCAACGCGTCGTCGAAGGCCGGCCCCCCCGCCATTATCGACGCCGACGTCACTATCCCCTCGCGGCATGCCCGCTCTACGCCGGCGTTGACCGATACGCTCGAGCCGAAGTCGTCGGCGTTGACGATGAGCCGGATAGCGCGCTGTCGGTCGGGCGCCGGCATTAATATTGGCTCAGCGAGCCGTCGCGTTTGGCCCGGGCGAGCGCCCACCGAAAACCCGCCCCGCCGGCGGCCAGCGCGGCGACGGCGAAGGCGCCCAGAATGATTATCGGCTTCGTCGCCGGCTCGGCTGCCGCGCCCTCCAGAACAGCCGACCGCGCCACTTCCAGCGCGTACGTCAACGGGATAAACGCGGCGACCGCCCGCAACCAGTCGGGCAATACCTCCACCGGGAAATATACCCCCGACAGAAGCGCCGCCAACTGGCCGAAGAAAAGGTTTATGGGGTTGCCCTGCTTAAACACGAGCAGAAAAGCCGCGGACAACATCCCCAGGCCGAAGTACGCCGCGGCCGTAAGCGCCGCGACGGCGGCAAACAGCGGAAATCCCGCGAAACGAAACGAAACGCCGAACACGACCGCGCCCAGAACGAGGTAGGCCACGACGCGGCCCGAGGACACGATGTATCGGGACAGCGAGGCCGCGGCCAGGATGCGGAACTCGCCGCCCCGCCGGCCGAGCAACGGCTCGAGCGTACCCACGTATTGCTCTCTCGCTATGACTTGTGAGAGCCCTCCCAACCCGGCGCCCACCAGGCCCTGCATCGCCAGGCCGATAATTACGAAGGGGAAGTACTCGCCGCCGTACCGTGAAAGGTACGCCGAGCCGAGGCCGGTGAAGACGCGGCCCACGAAGAAGAATATGAGGAGGTAAAACAGCAGCGACGCCAGGCCCATGACGAATGAAAAGCGGTACGAGGCGATATTCAAAAAGTCCCGCCGCACGAACGCGCCCCATGTCCGGAAGAAGCTAATCATCCCCGCCCCCCTGCAAGAGCGCCAGGTACGTCGACTCCGTCGCCTCGGGGGCCCTTATGGCGGGAGATGCGCCCGCACCGGCCAACACGCCGAAGGCGGCCGAAAGGGCCTCGGCGTCCGCCGGCTCGTCGAAGTAAACGAAAATAGCACCTCCGCCGCGTTCCACCTGCACGTTGGCGACATGTCGCTCCAGCGCGCCCACCGTGGCCGGGTCGACACTCGCCAACCTCGCGCCGTAGCGGGCGGAGGGCGCGCCCAGCACTTCGCCCGGCGGCCCGGCGGCCACCACCCGGCCGCCCACCAGCACCACGACCCGGTCCGCCATCATGCGCGCCAGCCACAACTGGTGGGTGGCGACGAGCGCGCCGCGCCCCTCGCCCTTGACGAGGTCGTCGCGGACGAAACGGGCCAGCTCCAACGTCGTCGGGTAATCGAGCTCGCCCGCCAATTCGTCCACCAACAGCAGCGCCGGGTCGGGCAACAGCGCCCGGGCGAAGGCCAGCCGCTGCCGCATGCCGCCGGAATAGACGCGTACCGGATCGTCGGCCCGGCCACCCAGGCCGACCCGCTCGAGCGAGGAAGCCACCCGGGCCCGAACCTCGGCGCCCGGCGTGCCCAATAGGACCGCGAAAAACCTCAAGTTCTCCGCGCCGGAGAGGCGCCAGTAAAAACTCCGCTCGCCGCCGGCCACGAAACCCACCGACGCCGTGTTGACGTCGACGGCCCCCGCGTCGGCGATTACCGCGCCGGCGGCTATTTTCAACAGCGTCGTCTTGCCGGCGCCGTTGGGGCCGAGCAGGCACACCACTTCGCCCGGGGCGACGTCCAAATCGACGTCGCGCAAAGCCGTAATCCGGGGCCTACGCTTCCACGTCTTCAGCAGCGAAACGCGGCCGCGGTACACTTTGCTCACACGCTTTAGGCTGAGGTACGGTTCCACAACTCGAGGGTCCTAAACGACGATAACACGGCGTCGGCGGCGAGTCAAACGGCATAATTACGGCTCGGTTCGTCCCGGGGCGAATTTTTTCCTTGAAATCGGCCTGTGATATGCTATATTATACAGCGTCGTAAGTGCCTGATATTGCTTGTTGATAAGCTGTTTAAAACTTTCCCGATTATGGCCTCCGCTACGCCCCAACGCCGTCCGAATAACAGCCCGCGACGCGCCTGCCTATGCCACGGGCAGGGCTTTTTAACCGCCCTACGTAAAAGAATGGACACTCCCGGCCCGCAACGCGTTGATTTTAATGTCGTTAACCGCCTTGCGCGCCGTTCGTATACGAGTCGATATATCAAGCAAGCGGTAGTTGGGCTAAGAACCCTTACGTCGATGCATACTTCTTGGAATAGTAGCAAACCGTCACCTAACGCGGCTTTGGGCCGAAACGATTGTGGAAAACCCGGTTCCGTTCGGGCGCGTGCAGGGCCACGGCTGACGCGGAGCCGGCTAGCTTTTTTTAAAAGGAGGTCCGGGCGGTGAAGTCGGTAAAAGCGGAAACGCGAATGTGGCGCGACATCTTCCGCCGGGTCGCGGGCGAAATGGGCCGCAAAGAATGCGAGACGTGGCTTCGGCCCGCGGTGTGCAAAGGCGTCGCCGGCAACGTCCTCCTCCTCGAGGTACCCAATAACCTCTATCGGGAATTCATTAAAGAAAAATATTTGGGGGTCTTGGAGGAGAAGGCGCGCGAGGTTATGGGACCGGAGGCCAAAGTCGACGTCGAGGCCGCGGTGGCCCAGGAGGGGTTGTTCCTCGGCGACGCCGGCCCCGCCCACGGCCCGCCGAAATTCCCGGCGCCCAAACTGTCGAAATTGAACCCCCAATACACGTTCGATACTTTCGTCGTGGGCCGGTCGAACTCGTTCTGTCACGCCGCTTGCCGAGCCGTGGCCCAAAACCCCGGCGCCCGCTACAATCCCCTTTTCATCTACGGCGGCGTCGGCCTCGGCAAAACGCACCTCCTCCACGCGATAGGCCACGCGACCATCAAAAAAGGCAACAACGTCCGCATCTCGTACCTCTCGTGCGACCACTTCATGAACGAAATGATCGCCGCGGTAAAGAATAACCGGACCGATTCCTTCCGGCGGAAATACCGGAACGTCGAATTCTTGCTCGTTGACGACATCCAATTCCTGGCCGGGATGGAGGGTACCCAGGTAGAGTTCTTCCACACCTTCAATACCCTCTACGAGGCGGGTAGCCAGATCGTCCTCTCGAGCGACCGAGCGCCCAAGGACATTACCAAGGTCGAGGACCGCCTTCGGACGCGCTTCGAGTGGGGCCTTATCGCCGACATCCAGGCACCGGACTACGAGACCCGCCGGGCTATCATAGCAAGCAAGGCCGACCTGAAGGAGATCGCCATCGGCGACGAAGTCGCCGACCTCATAGCCACGCGGCTTACTACCAACATTCGCGCCATAGAGGGCGTGTTGAACAGGCTCTTTGCCACCGCGCATCACACCGGGACGCCGGTCTCAATGGCGCTGGCCCAGGATATCCTGGGCGAGATCGTGCCCGAGGAGCGCCGCGTCAGCCTTTCCATCGACCAACTCCAAGAGGCTACCGCCAGGTACTTTAACGTCAGCCGCCGCGACCTCCTTTCGAAGTCGCGCCGTGCCAACATCGCCCGGGCCCGCCAAATGGCGATGTACCTATGCCGCGAGAAAACGTCCTCCTCCCTCTCGGACATCGGCCTCGCCTTTGGAAACCGCGACCACACGACCGTTATGTACTCCATATCCAAAATCGAAGGCGAGCTCGCCGCGGATAAAGACGACACGACTAAGGTCCTCGGCGACATAGAAAAAAACCTCGAGCGTTTGAGCTCGTAAGCTCCGCCGGCCCGAATAAGCCGTTGAAAAAGGGAGGCCGGTACGGCAAAGCGAAAGTTTTTAACCATCCCACCACCGTTTTCTACAAAACGCTCCCCACGTTCTACATAAATAGTTAACGGCTGTGGAAAACAAGATTTCCACTTTCTAGTAACGCCGCGTTTCACTAACGCCTTTCCTAACTCATGAAGCTTTAGCCTAAGCTAAAAGGTTATTAAGCCGAAATGCACGGGTTGTACGAGTTTTACTTGAAACATAAATAATATAAAGTTATATGTAGTATTAATAATATATATAATACATTTCCCCATAAGTGGAAAACTCTGGGGCGTCGGCAAGTGGTAAGCCACGGGTCTTTGGAACCCGCATGCGGTGGTTCGAATCCACCCGCCCCAGATTTAACTTTACACGTATAAGGTGAGTGCGATGAAACCCGAGAGGTTGATATTCGCCGGCAGTGGTAGTCCTGAATTCGCGTATCGCGTCGCGGAATCGCTTGGCGACAAGGTAGGCGGGATGTCTGTTTCGCGGTTTCCGGATGGCGAGGTGTCGGTCAAGGTGGAAGTAAACGTCCGCGGCCGTGACTGCTTCGTCATCCAGCCGACGTGTCCCCCGGTAAACGAGAACCTGCTCGAGTTGATGATAATAATGGATGCGCTCGGGCGGTCGTCCGCTTATCGCGTAACGGCGGTGATACCGTATTACGCGTACGCACGCCAGGACCGCAAAGACCAACCACGCGTCCCGATAACGGCGAAGTTGGTCGCCAACCTTTTGGCGCGCGCCGGCGCGGACCGCGTTTTGACTATGGACCTCCACGCGGGGCAGGTGCAAGGCTTTTTCGACATCCCGGTGGATAACCTGACGGCCGCGCCTATCTTCGCGAAAGCGGTAATGGCACTCGGCCTAGAAGAGCTGGTTGTTGCGTCGCCGGACGTCGGCGGCGTCAAGAATGCCAGGTCATTTGCGCGCAGGCTCGAGCGCATGAGGGAGGAGAAAGGCGAAGTGGGGCGCGTTGACTTCGCGGTGGTGGATAAGCACCGCAAGGGTCCGGACGAAGTGGCCGCGGTGAGTATCATTGGCGACGTGGAGGGTAAGCACGTCGTCATGATAGACGACATCGTTTCGACGGGCGGCTCGTTGGTGGAAGCGGCCGCACTCCTGCGCGAGCGGGGGGCGTTGGACGTCGTCGCGGTCGTCACCCATCCCATACTGGCGGGTGAAGCCGCCGCCAAGATAGAGGCCAGCAACATGGAAGCCTTGTTCGTGACCGACACCATCCCGCTCGGCGAAGGCGTGGGCGGGAAAATTAAAGTATGTTCGGTGGCACCGCTTTTCGGCGCCGCCATCGACGCCATATACGGCAACCGTTCGATAAGCAGATTGTTTGACGGGAGCTGAGTTGGCTTCGAAAGCCGCCACATTACTTCGGAGGTGTTTTTGGGTCGCCGCGGCCGCGGCGTTTGTACACCCCGCCGTCGCCGAAAAGAAACCGCCCCAGGACATGTACTACTTGATAGAAATGCTCGAGAGCGCCGACGTCTCCGAGCGGCGCGACACGGCGCGCACGTTGGGCGTAATGGGGTTCGACGTGGCGACGCCGGGGCTTATTAAAGCGCTGGACGACACCGACGCCAAGGTTCAGCTATTGGCCGCGGAGGCCCTCGGTAAGATAGGGGACACCCGCGCGGTCTCCCCGCTAATCGATAAGCTGCCTTACGCCGAGCCGGGCGTGAAGCGCTTCATCCTGGGCGCGCTCGGCAAGATAGGCGACGGTCGGGCGCTAGAGCCTATGGTTAGAGCGCTGCGGGAAGAGCCGGACGGCGACGTCCGCGCGAGCGCCGCGTACGGCTTGGGCGAGCTCGGCGACGCCGCGGACGCGCTCGCGGCGGCCCTGGGCGACGACTACAAGTGGGTGCGCTTCGAGGCCTGCGGCGCGTTGAGGAAGCTGAAGGCGCGGGGGGCGCGCGCGGCCTTGGAACGGGTCGCGGCCGGCGACGACGACGAGCAGGTACGCAAGGCCGCGGCGAAAGCACTGGAAGAAATGGATCTGTAAAGGAACCGGGCCCCGGGCGTAAAACGCCGCCCGCGGCGGCCCGGGTCGGTTCGACGGCGATATGGTTGACTTTAAGCGGCAGCGGGCGTGGCTCGTCCCCGCCTGTTTTTTTTGCGTTGCCCTCGTAGTGCGAGTGCTGGTAGCCGCGCTTACGCGTTACCGGCTGCAGGCGGACGCGGTCTTCTATTTTGGCACGGCGCAGAACTTGGCGAGCGGCCTCGGGTACGTCCTTCCCGACGGCCGCGTTTTGGGTTCCGTGCCGCCGGCCTTCCCGCTATTCCTGGCGGGCGTTTTTAAGATATTCGGCCCGGGCTTGACCCAGGCGGTAGCGGCGCAGGTCGTCCTCGGCGCCGCGACGGCCGTTTTGGTCTACTATCTGGCCGGGTTTTATTTTGATAAAAGGGTGGCGGCCGTGGCCGCGGCGATTTTCGCGGTCCACCCGGTCTACGTCTGGACGTCGCGCGTCGTTCTTTCGGAAACGCTGGCGACGTTCCTCTTGGCGGCGGCGCTGCTGGCGTACGCTAGAGCGTCGCGCGGTTCCGCGGCCTACGCCGTGTTTACGGGCCTATTGTTGGCGGGGGGGGCGCTTTGCCGTTCGTCCTTTTTCGTCGTGGCGCTGGTATTGACGGCGGGCCTGGCGTTCTACAGGATGGGCGGCCCGGCCGCGAGGGTGCGCGCGGTGGCCTTGACCACGGCGGCCTTTCTGGCGTTAACCGGCTTGTGGACGTACCGCAACTACCGCGTCTTCGGCGCGTTCGTCCCGGCCACGTTAAACGCGGGCCAGATCCTTTACGAAGGGAACCTGCGGCTGGGCCGCGGCGAGTTCCCGACGTCGGTGGCGCTGCGGCGGTCGCCCGAGTTTGCGGAGAAGGTCGGCGCCCACTGGGGGACCCCGCGCGCCGACCTCGAGTACGAACGGTTCTATCGGGCGAAGGCTTTCGAGCTGCTGAGCCGGTACCGGCTGCGCTTCGCCCTCTCGCTGCCCGGCAAGTTCGTGCATTTCTTCAGCCCGGCGCCGTCGGCCAAGAAGAAGGCCGCGTTCGTCGCGTGGATCGTCGTCGGCGGAATGTTGACGGTGGCGGCGTGGGCGGGGATATTTTTATACCGCAAGCCGGCGTCGCGGACGTTCGCGCTGTTGGCGCCCGTGGCCGCGGTGGCGCTCACCCATACCGTTTTGAAACCCCTCCTCCGCTTCCGCGTCCCGATAGAGTTCATATTAATAATATACGCCGCGGCGTTCGCGGCGTTCTGCCTGGAGCGGCTGCGGCGTCCTCCCTCCGGCCGGAGCAATGGATAGCCGCGGACCCGCCGCCCGGGACACCCCCGCCTTTATTTTACGTGGTAGAAGAATATTACGAAGGCGAAGCTCAAGGCGAGGTTGAAGAGCAGCGCCGGATATAAAAAGCGGCTTTCCTTGGCTTTCAGGTAATAGCCCGCGCCCAAGAGAAACCAGGGGGCCATAAAGAGCCAGACGCGCTCGGTTTCGGCGAGCGTTAGGCCCGATAGGTTGACGAGGACGAAACTTACGCCGGCGGCCAGTGAGACTAACGTAAGGCCCCCGACCGTTTTCTTTTTTAATTCCCCCCACAGGTTGCGTAAAAAGAGCACCGTCGTCGGCGGCCCCAGTAGCGTGAAGAAGGCGACGAAGTTCCCCGGCACCCACGTCAGGTACGAACGGTGCTTCGTCGCGTAGGCCGGCGCGCCGAAGAAAAGGCGTTTGACCCAGTAGACGACGTTGTCGCCGGCGCCGAAGTACAGCTCGGAAGCGCGTTGTTGATACTGAAATTCCGTTATGACGTTGAAACCGGAGACGACGTATATCGCGGCGAAGAAGAGGGCGAAAGTAGCCGCGGCGGCGGCTCCCAGCGCCGCCACCCTCCCGGCCGGCAGAACCTTTCCGGCGGCCGGCGCGTCGTCGCCGGGTTCACTTTCACGCCGGTACAGAACGTAGAGTAAGGACCATACAACCACCAGTACCCAGATAAAGGCGAATTGGTACGCGGCGAAAGTGCCCGCCGCGAGCGCGAGGCCGGTCAGCACGGCGTGAACCAAGCGCCCCCGGGAGAGGTACAACGCGAGGAGGAATAAGACCGCGGCGCCCAGCGCGCACAACACCGCGTCGACGGTGGACCCGTAGAGTATCAGGCTGGGCGTCGTAACGTACAGCGCCGCGGCGGCGTCGCCGGCGTCGACGCCGTAGACGAGCTCGGCCGCCTTGTAGACGAAGACGACGCCCGCGCCGGCCAGCAGGGCGTTCACCAGCGCGACCGGTATCCATACGTCGCCGAACAACTTTAAGAGCGGATAGAGGTACAGGAAGACCCCGGGCGGGTGGACCGTCGTGTGCCAGTGCATGCCCGCGACGTGCAGGTGGTAGTCGTGCAGAAAGTTGCCGTACGCGTAGAGCTTCTGGGCGTCGAAGGCGTACTGCCAGAGGGCTCCCGGCAGGACCTTGATCGGGCCGCCGCCGGCCATATTGACCGTAGTCGTGAAGGCGAAGAAGGCGACCGCGAGGTAGAACAATTTTCCGGCCGGCGGCCGCCGCAGCGCCCAGCGGAGAGGGAGCATAAAAGCCGCGAACGCCAGCGGCGGCACGAACGTGTACCAGCCAAAGTGGAACTGGGCGAGGGAGAAGAACGGGCTAATTTGCGCCCTCGGCCCGTGGGCCGGTAGTAATAGTTGGCGCGCCACTACCGCCAGCACGGCGACGAGACATACCGCGCCGACCTGCACCCAGAACCGGCCGCAAAACGTTTTCAGTCTACCCATAGTCGTATCCGGCGTTTCCCGCGCCGCGAGTTGTATATTTTTAGCATATCAGGGGGCGGTGCGCAAACGAAACGTCGCCGCCTCCGCCTGTTTTCGCTTGATATAGCGCCGCCGGCCGCGTAAAATGGGCCGCTGGTAACGTTCGCACGTATTTATTTAAATAAAACGGAGGCAACGTTTTATGCTACCGCCATTTGAAAACGAGCCGATAGTACTATTTAAAGAAGCCGCCGAGAAGCTCGCGATGGAAGAGGCTATCCAACGAGTCGAGGGCGAGCTGGGCCGCGAGTACCCCCTCGTCATCGGCGGCGAGCGCGTAACCACCGTCGAGAAATTCAAATCCATAAACCCTTCCAGGACCGACGAGGTGGTGGGCGTTTTCTCGAAGGCGGACGCCGAGGCCGCGCGCAAGGCCGTGGCCGCGGCCAACCGCGCGTTCGAGAAATGGCGCTGGACGCCGCCCGAGGAGCGCGCGCGCTACCTCCTCAATGTCGCGGCGATTATGCGTCGCCGCATCTACGAGCTCGCGGCTTGGATGGTGGTCGAGGAGGGCAAGAACTGGATTGAGGCTTACGGCGACGTCGCCGAGGCGGTCGACTTCTGCGAGTTCTACGCCCGCGAGATGATGCGCCTCGGCGAGCCGCAGCCGCTAACCCCGTACGCCGGCGAGGAGAACAACCTGTACTACATTCCCCTTGGCGCCGGCGCCGTCATCCCGCCGTGGAACTTCCCCTGCGCCATATTAGTGGGTATGACGGCCGCGGCCTTCGTCGCCGGCAACACCGTCGTTCTCAAGCCGGCCTCCGCCTCCCCGACCATCGCGTACAAATTCTTCGAGATCCTGGAGGAGGTTAACCTGCCGCCCGGCGTGGTGAACTTCCTGCCCGGGCCGGGGGGCGTCATGGGCGATACGCTGGTGGCGCACCCGCGCATCCGCTTCATCGCCTTCACCGGCTCGAGGGAGGTGGGCCTCCGCATCAACCGCCTGGCCGCGCGGCCCAAGGGCAGCCAGATCTGGATCAAGCGCGTCATCGCCGAGATGGGCGGCAAGGATTTCATAATCGTCGACGGCACCGCCGATCTCGACGCCGCCGCGGACGGCATCGTCGCCAGCGCCTACGGCTTTCAGGGGCAGAAGTGTTCGGCGTGCTCGCGCGCTATCGTCACCGACGACGTCTACGACTCGGTCCTCGAGAAGGTCGTCGCCCGGACCAGGGAGAAGGTGACCGTGGGCGACCCGCGCGACTTCGCCCACTTCATGGGGCCGGTAATCGACGCCGCGGCGGAGACCAAGATCCTGGATTACATCGAAATAGGGAAGCAAGAAGGCCGCCTCGTCCTGGGGGGCGACAAGCGCTCCGCCGAGGGGTACTTCATCAACCCCACGATTATCGCCGACGTCGGCCCCAAGGCCCGCGTCGCCCAGGAGGAGATCTTCGGACCGGTGGTGGCTTTCATCCGAGCCCGGGACTTCGGCGACGCCGTGAAGATATCCAACAACACCGTCTTCGGCCTTACCGGCGCCGTCTACTCGAGCGACCGCTCGCGGCTCGAGGAGGCGCGGCGCGAGTGCCACGTCGGCAACCTGTACTTCAATCGCAAGTGCACCGCCGCCCTCGTCGGCGCCCACCCCTTCGGCGGCTTCAACATGTCGGGGACGGACTCCAAGGCCGGCGGCCGCGATTACCTGCTGCTCTTCACGCAGGCCAAGCTGGTGAGTGAGGCGTTGTAGTTTTTAGTGCGCGCTAAGGCTTAACCTTTAAGCGGCATAGACCCATAAGGCACCAAGGTGTTATGTTCGCGGCGTTGGACGCCAGCGCCGGGTAGCGTGCCCCGCGTTTTTATGCGAAAACGGCGTCTTGTATCTTAAACCGGAGGGAGCGCAACCGATTTAGGCGTTGACGTGGTGAGAAGAGGCGCACGATATTGGAGACGGCTAGCAGCGGCGTTGGCCGCAATCGCTTTGATCGCGTTGGCCGCGAAATTGGCCGGACGGGTAGCGGCGGACGGAGATATAATAAAATTCTATTGCCCGGCCTCGGTTACGCTATTGGAGGGGGGCGACCCCTACGAAGGCAGCACGTTGGGCGACGGCTACATTTACCCGCCGTTTTTCGCGCTTGCGGTGTTTCCGCTCGCCTTGCTCCCGCGCTATTTGACGGCTTCTCTTTGGGTAATCCTTAGTTTGCTTTCGTTGGCGTTTCTATTCTTGACGGCTTTGTATTTACTCGAACGTCCCCGCGTTCGCTTGAGGCTTTGGCTCCGAAACAAGGCGGCGTTATCAACACAAGGCAATATTATTTGGTTGGTGATACCCGTCGCGGTCCTGAGCGCCCGTTACTGCCAAGACGACCTCATACACGGCCAAATTAACATCGTCTTATGGGCGGCTTCGTTGTCGGCTTTATATTTCGCGGAGACCCGAAGGCCCCTGGTGGCGGGGGCGTTGTTGGGGGTGGCGTTCGCGACGAAGTTCACTACCGGCGCTTTGCTGCTTTACTTTATTATGAAAAAGGAATACCGCGTTATATTTGTCACATTTGCGACGGCTATCTTCTTTTACGTCGCGCCCGCGGCGGTGCTGGGGTGGGCGCGAAACGCTGCGTTATTGGGCGAATGGTACGAAGTAGTCTTGCGCAATGCGGCCCGCATAGCCTTCGTTTACGCCGGCGATTGGAATATGTCGTTGGCGGCCGTTATTTACCGGCTGGGCCGGGATTTGGGTTTTAGCGACATCCAACTCTGTTACCGAGGTGCCGGGGCCGTAAATTGCATAAATTGGGCGGCCGCCGCGTTTTTAATTTCGCCCGTCGCGATTTCTTTTGCCGCCGACCGCCGGAAGGGGGGCGGCCGGGCCCTCGCCGGCGACAGGCTTAGGCTATCGTTGATTATATTGGTGGGCGTGGTCGCCGCCCCGTTTTCGTGGGTAGCGCATTACGTTGCGACGTTTTTCCCGTACGCGGCGGCGGTATATTATCTGCGGCGGGCCTCGCGCAACGTCCGGATCGCGTGTATTGCGCTTTTGGCTCTTTCCTTCGCGGCGCACAGCCTTACGACGAGCGATATCTGGGGGTTCGCGTTCCGCGACGCCATCTTTTACCGTTACGGGTGTATTGTCTGGTCGGCGTTGTTTTTGTATGCTGCCCTGGTCGTCCTTCTTTTCCACCTTAGGGCGAGGTCTGGTACCGGGCGGCCGCGACTATCTGCTCCTCTTCACCCGGGCCAAGCTGGTGAGTGAGGCGTTGTAGGCACCGGTCCTTTCAAATAAATAAGCCCCCCACAGGGGGGCTTTTTTTATCGTGTAGCAGCGATTAATTCTTCGCGGCCCGCGTCGCGGCCTTGGCGAATAAAAATATTATAAAACAGATGATGAGGAAATTTATGGAGGCCGCGAGGAGGTGGCCGGCTTTTACTTTGGCCTCCCCATACCGCGTTGCATCGGGTATATTTTGCGCCGGCCCTACTTCTCGGCGGCGTCGAACTTCTCGGGCGGGACCTCGAGCACTTCGACGAGCTTCTTGAACTTGCGCCCCTGCACCAGCGTCATCTGGTTAAGGCGCGTCGCCTGCGACTTGAGCTGCTTGACCGAGCACTCCTCCGGGCAGTTGTCGTCTATGTTCTGGTTGCCGAAATTCTCCATCTTCCAGCTGCAGAAGATACATTGCGGCGCGGCCATAAGTCCTCCTTTGCTACTTTACGATTAAGTCTAACCGCGAACCAGTTCAGACAAACCTATCGTAGAAAGCAACGTGCTTTTTGGCGATCGCCTCCCAGGTGAACTCGCGGGCGATGGTCTCGTGGCCCGCCGCGACGAGCTTAGCGGCGAGCGCCTCGTCCGTTGACGCGCGGAGTATCGCGGCAGCCAGCCCCTCCGTGTCGGAGGGGTCCACCAGGAGAGCGTCGCGGCCGTCCCGCAGGTAGCGGGCCAGGCCGCCGAGGTTAGTCGCGACGACGGCGGTCCCGCACGCCATGGCCTCCAGCGCCGTCATGCCGAACGGCTCGAACTTCGACGGCAGGATGAACGCCCGCGCCCGCCGGTAGAAATAGGGCAGGTCCTCGTCCGTAACGTAGCCGGCGAACGTGACGCGCTCGCCGAAGCCGTGGGTAGCGGCCAGGTCGCGGAGCTCCTCCAGGACCAGGCGTTCGCGTTCCTCGGGCGCCGCGGAGCCGCCGCCGATGACGAGCGCGAGGTTGGCCTCGCGGGCGACGCGCGCGAACGCGTTGATAAGGAAGTCGAGGCCCTTGTTGGTGTCGATGCGGCTGAGTGAGAAGACGTACGGTCGCTCGGTGCCGGCGACGGCGCGGCCGTCGTCGTCCGGATTGAAACGCGCCGTGTTCACGCCGGGGGGTATGACGACCATGTTCTCGCTCTCGAAGCCGTAGTACTCCTCGTATTTCTCGACGCCGGCGGCGTTGGTGACGGTAATACCGGCGGCGGCCGCGAATACCCGCTTCTCCTCGGCTATGCGCTCGTCGAAGTGGTACAGCTTCTCCATCGCGGCGGGGTCGCCGCCCATGCGCTCGCGCTTCCAGGCGCCCAACGAGTGCGACGTGTGGACGAAGTTTATACCCAGCCGCGGTGCTAGCAGCCGGCATACGTACCCGGCGTCCCAATAGTGCGAGTGGAGGAGTTGGTAACGTAAGCTCCCGTCCTTAATATAAAGTTCGCAGTTGTCCGCGAACTCGGGCCAAGAGGGGAGCATTTCCTCCTTGATGATGAATTTGTCCGGGCCGCAGGGGATGCGGATTATGCGGACGTCCTCACTCACCGCCTCGAGCGCTGCTCGTCCCTCGAACCCTCGCGTGTAGAGGTCCACCGCTACGCCGAGCGCGGCCAGCGCCCGGGAGAGCTCCAGGACGTACGTTACCTGGCCGCCGGTGTCGGTGGCGCCCAGCCGGGGCTCCGCGTCGACGTAGCCGTGGACCGAGAACATGCCGAGGCGCTCGAGCTTCATCTTCGCGCCGCCGTCACGGCGTAGTCCTGACCAATTATGATGTCGGCGTCTTCCTTCAATTTGGATATGAACCCGTGCTCGCGCTCCAGGACGCGCTCCAGGAAGTCGTCCTGGCCTTCGCGGCCCCGTTCGGCGCGCGCCTCCCGCGTAGCGCGGAAGTCGCGGTCGATGAAGACGCGCCGGTCGACGTTTGGGAGCGACGTGGCGTAGGTGCCCTCGACGATTATTAACCTGACGCCGGCGAGCGAGACCTTTTCGGTGGCGAGCTCGTCTTCTTCAAATAGGGATAGCGGCTTCTCGAGCTCGTTCACGTTCGCGTCGCGGGCGCGGGCCAGGTCCTCGTCCAGCAGCTCGAGCCGGACCTCCCCCGGGCCCACCCACGCGAAATCCTCGAGCCTTTTACGGTGGTTGGCCTTGGGGGGCAAAACGAAGTAATCGTCTTGCTGGATGACGAGCGCCTTGACGCCGTCTTCGCCGGACAGGCGGCCGAGCTCGGCGGCGGTTTCGGATTTTCCCGAGCCCGACTCGCCGCCGACGGCGACGCCGAAACGGCCGCGGGCGTTTTTTATCTCGTCGGCGAGTAAGCCGTAGACGGCTCGGGCCGCGGCGGTATGGTGCGGTTTGATCTTTAAGATGTCGCCTTTCATGAACGGGTGCACGGTTGCGTTAACGCCGGCGACGAAAAGGGCCGGAAACCTTTGGGCGCGGAGGAGGGTCCCGTTATGGGGAGGGCGCGGCGCAACGCATACGGTTAATATACCTTATTACGATATCCCCAGTCAAGGCGACGGGACCGCGGGACGGATACGGGAGTATTTGATTTAGCGCGTGGTTTGTGATAAAATACGCGGAATATGTCTGCCGAACCAGGAGAAAAAGTCCGGTTGACCCAGTGTACGACCGCCGCCGGTTGAGCGGCCAAGGTTCCGGCCGAGGCGCTGGCCGAGATATTGGCGCAATTGCCGGTCCCGGACCACCCGCTGCTTTTGGCGGCGACGCGGGACGGCGAAGATGCGGCGGTATACAAAATCAACGACGAGCGGGCGTTGGTCGCCACGGTGGATTTCTTTACGCCCATCGTCGACGACCCGTACGACTACGGCCGCATAGCGGCGACGAACGCCCTCTCCGACATCTACGCCATGGGCGGCGAGCCTTTCCTGGCGTTGAACGTCGTGGCCTTTCCGTACGGGAAGCTTCCCAACGACGTCGTGGTCGCCACCCTCCGGGGCGGTGCCGCGACGTGCGCCGCGGAGGGCGTACTGCTGGCCGGCGGCCACACCGTCAAGTCGCCCGACATCCTCTACGGCCTGGCGGCGTTGGGTTTCGCGCGGCCCGACCGCGTCGTAACCAACGAGGGCGCGAAACCGGGCGACGCGCTCGTGCTGACGAAAGCGCTGGGCACGGGCGTGATACAGACCGCGGTGAAGCGCGGCGAATGCCCGCCCCAAACGGAGAAGGCGGCGTTGGAGAGTATGTTGGAAAGCAACAAGGCCGCGGCCGCGGCGATGGTGGCCGCGGGCGCGGTCTGCGCCACCGACATTACCGGCTTCGGCCTTCTGGGGCACGCGCTCGAGGTGGCCACCGCTTCGGCGGTGGGCATAAGGGTCTTCGCCTCGCGCGTACCGCGGCTGCCGCAGGCGCACGAGTTCGCCGCGACCCACGTGCCAGGCGGCCTTAAGACTAATCGCAAGTTCGTCGAATCGAAACTTAACGTGGCGGAAGACGTCGACGAGGCGACGGTGAACCTGCTCGCCGACCCCCAAACTTCGGGCGGTTTGCTGGTGGCGCTGCCACCGGAGCGAGCCGCGGCGTACGCGGCCGAGGTAGGCGGCGCGGCCGCGGTGGTGGGCGAAGTGTTCGCTTCGTCGTCGCCGACGTTGGAGATAGCAAGCTAAATTTATTTAGGAGTGGTGGAGCTCACCTGGAGGTATAAAATGAAGTACGTGACGGTGGTTGTGGCCTTGGTCGTGATATCGTCGCTGATGGCGGGTTGCCAAAAAGGGCCCAAGGAGGAGGAAATACTCCCGCCCCCCAAAATCGTAAAGACCATCCCGGCGGATAGCAACCCGCTGCGCAAGACGTACGAAGCGGAGGAACTCGGCCCCGAGGTATCGCGCGGCGAGGTGACGTCCGACCCGGCCGCCTCGAACCAGATGTCCCTCTTCGTGAAGCCGGGGGCCGCCAAATTGGGCGAGTACGCCGCCTGGGGGCCGTACGAGGAAATTGCGCCGGGCTCCTATATTGCGCGTTGGCGCCTGAAGGCGGCTAACCTGCCCGATAACGACGAGCCCGTTTTCTGGATCGACATCGCCGGTTACTCCAAAGCCGCCCCCGACAATTTTAAGATGATTATGTCGAAGGGTTTGTACGCCAAGGATTTCCCGGACCCGGAGAAGTACGAGACGTTTAGAATCACCTTCGACGTCGCCGAGACCTTCATATTCGAGCTCCGGACGCAATACTTACAGAGCGCGGACCTCTGGGTCGATTGGACCAGCTTGGAGCTCGCGCAATAGGCCGACGAGGGGGGAGGAAAGGGCCGAGCAAGCCCGCCGGCCTGCTCGCTTTTACGTTTTGTCGCCGACGGCGAGGTCCTCGAGTTTCAGCGTCCGGTTGACGCGTACGAAGATGACGCGACCCGCCTCGAACTTGAGCTCCACCGAGCCGTAGAAACGTTCGCCCGCCAGCCGGCCGAGGTAAAGTACTAATTCTTTGAGCATATGAAGATGCCGCACCCCCTTTCGTTGTGCTATATAATATATAGCATAATGCTAACACGATGTCAAGGGCTTTTTCGGGCCGGCCGGCTTGACAGGCCGCCGGCGCAGTGCTAATATCCAAAGCGTATACAAGTGCCCTCTCGTAATGAAGGCGAGGCCGATCCGGCCGGACTGCGCGGCGAGTACGAAAGGCTTGCCGACGAGTTAGGCGCGGGACGGCGCGTGGGACGCGAGGTATTGACGGCGTTCTTAAGCGGCGCCGCGCGGGCCCACGAAGAAATGGGGGACGACGAGCGGTACGCGTTGCGTTACGGCTTGGGTCGGCTGGAGCACTTGTTGGCCCGGGGGGGACGGTTTACGGAGGCGGACGCCTTTTACCGCACCCGCCTCGAGCTAACGCGCCGCGACTTCCGCCTCCGGTTCCGCGACTACCGGGACGTGGGGGCGCTGGCGCGCAGTTGGGCCTTCGGCCTGTGGCGTTACTCGAGCGGGTACGGAACGAGCCCGCTTCGGTTGAGCTGGGTCACGTTCAACGTTGCGTTCTGGTTCTCGGTGCTGTATTTCGTCCTGGACGTCCTCGCGGTGCAGTTCCTGGGCCAACGGGCGTTCGCGTCGTACGCGGTCGTATCTTATTTGAGTTATTTCGTAATAGGGTTCGAGGGGTTATTTCCCGGAACGGCGGTTTTTTTAGCGAACAATTTTTGGGCTCAGCTCGCGCTTGCCGTCGAAAACGGAATAGGCGCGGTTCTGGTTTTATCGCTCGTAAGCTTGGTAGCGCGTCGGGTTTGGCGAGGCCTGGGTTAGCAGGCCGGGACGCACTCGGCTTCTGTGGAGGATTACGATGAAGAGATTAATACCCTATTTAGTTGCGGCTTTGACGACGGCGTGCGTGGCCGGCGCCGCGGACGCGGGCTCGTCGGCCGCGGCGTTTCTGAAAATAGGCGTCGGCGCCCGGGCGGTAGGCATGGGCGAGGCTCAGGCCGCGGCGGCCGAAGGCCCGGAAGCGCTGTATTGGAACCCGGCGGGCCTCGCGGTGGATAGCCGCCGCGCGGTTTCCTTTACCCACAGCGAGTGGCTCGAGGACGTCCGCTACGAGTACCTGGGCCTTTCGTACCCGCTTTTCAACCTCGGGTCGATAGGTTTCTCGGCGGGCCGCGTGGGTATGGGCAAACTCACCGGCCGCGACGAACAGGGGAACTACACCGGCGAATTCGGCGCCAGCGATATGGTGCTCTCGCTCGGGTACGCGCGCCGGTTGTTTAACTTCCTCGCGGTGGGCGCCGCGGCGGAATACATATCCTCCAAGATCGAGAACGAGAGCGCCGACGCGTTCGCGGGGTCCGTCGGCGCGGTGGGGGAGCTGCCGCTGCCCGGCCTCGCGGTCGGCGTTTCGGCCTCCAACATCGGCGGCGAGATGAAGTTCATCGACAAGGGCGACCCGCTGCCGCTGGTATTGCGCGGCGGCGTGGCGTACTTGTTGCCCTTCGGCGGCGAAAACAGCGAACTTATGGTAGCGGTGGACGGCGTCAAGTTCAACGACCGCGACGACGTTATGGTCAACACCGGCGTGGAGTACTGGTTTATGAAGACCATCGCCGCCCGCGCCGGCTACAAGGGGAATTACGACGAGGACGGCCTGACCGGCGGCCTGGGCTTCAAATATTCGCCCACGGCCAATCTGGGCCTCCTGGCCGATTACGCCTACGCCGATATGGGCCTTTTCGGCGCCACGCACCGTATTACGGTGGGGATGCAATTCTAGCGATTACTACGGCTAATTTTAGTATGGGCCGGCCGACGCGTCGGCCCATTTTGTTAGGTTCCGTCGTTGAAGTTTGAAAGAAAGCGCGGGCGGCTTTTGCTTGCCGCTCAGGCCGCGGCTATGTTATATTTTTCCGAGAACGGAATAAAACCCGCCGGCTTACCGATACACGCCCGGGAGGGATAGATGCATATGAAATCCTTCGCGAAATATGGCTTAGTTGTAGGCGCGTTGCTCGGCGCGGCCGCGGCGGCGTGGGCCATCGGCGAGCTCACCATTACCAACCCGCCCGATGATACCCAGGTCAAGCCGGGCCAGGTGGTGCGCATCACGTGGCGCAACTTCACCACCAACCCCGTCGACGTGTGGTTGAAGTGGGACGGCCGCCGCAACAGGATCGGCGAATACAGCGCCGAGACCGACGGTATGATAATGTGGCGGGTCCCGGCGGACGCGCTTCCCGCGTACCGCATCGTCGTCGAGGAGACGGGCGGCCTGGGCTCCGAAGCGTCGGTGAACGTGACCGTCATAGGCGGCGCCCCCGAGCTGCCGGAGGTCTACGCCACGCCCAACCCGTTCGACCTCTCGAGCGGAAAAGGCCAGCTGACGTTCGCCGGCGCTCCCTCCGGCTCGACCGCGGCCATCTACGACATGGAGGGCCGCGAGCTCGTCAAACTCTCGGGCTCTCCCCTCCAATGGGACGGCCGCAACGAACGGGGCGACATGGTCGCGGGCGGTACGTACATGTTCGTCGTCGAGTTTTCCTCCGGCGAGAAGCACACCGGCAAGATTGCGGTCGTGAAGTGAGGAGGACGCCGGCTCCGCTCTGGCTAGTCGCGCCGACTCTCGTCGCCGCGGCAGCCTGCGCCGCTTCGGTTCGCTCCATCTCGGTCGAGGCGTACGAAGTCTACACCGAGCTGACCGTCGCCTTGGACGAGGCGACGACGTTCACGTGCGAGGCCGGCGGCGAGCCGCGGACGCTGGTCCTCACGGTGGCCGCCGACGCGCCGAAGGGGTTACTAACCGCGTCCGCGGGTCGGATACAAAACATACGCGTCGCCCGGGCGAAGGGCGCGACCACTTTCATCATAACCACTACGGCCGACGTCGGCACGTTTCGCGCGTATTTCCAACGCGAGCCGGCCACCGTGGCGGTTGGCGTATTCCGGCGCCTCGAGCTTACGCCGCCGCGGCCTGAGCCGCTCTTCAAGCGCTTCTTATCGAACCGCAAGCTGTTGCTCGTGGACGACGACGACGGCCCGGGCAACGGCAACACGTACAGCGTAGACGTCGACGGCAAGTACCGCGAAGCGCTCGAGCGACTGGGTGTTCCGTTCGACGTGTACGTCGTGCGCGCCGGCCGCGACGGCCCTTCCGCGGCGGAGCTCGCCGCGTATCCGCTCGTCGTCTGGTTCAACGGCCTGGACGCGCGGCCGGTGGTCATCTCGGCGGCGGACGAGCGCGCGATGGCGTCGTACGTCGAGGGCGGCGGCCGGCTGTTGCTGGCGTCGCAAAACTATCTGTCGGATGCTTCGCGGGGCCGTACGCTGTTTACGCGGCAGGTCTTGGGGATAACGTCGTACCAGGCCGACACGCAGGTGGCCGAAGTGGCGGCCGGGCCGGCGGCGTCTTTGCCGCAGGAGAAGTACAGCCTGTCGAACGAGCTGACGATAATCGGCAACTGGGGCGACGGGTTCCGGCCTCCGGCGAACGCAGCGTCGTTTTTCGTGGGCTCGGGCGACGGCCTCTGTTACGGCATGGTGCGGCCGGTGGGCGCCGGGAAGTTGGCCTTCTTCTCGTTCGCGCCCGAGAACGCGGGATACGTCAACCGCATCGCGGACATACTAGCGGCGGTGCTGAACGCCTTGGCGGCCGAGGAGTAGCAGCCGACGCAGGCCCGCCGCACGGCGGGTCTCGTTAAAGCGGCGTACGTTTTAATATTATAATGAGGATCCTGGGCATCGACCCCGGCTTGACGGCCTCGGGTTTCGGTTGCGTCGAGAGTCGCGGCAGGGCGTATTATAAATCCTACGGCGATACCGCGGCGCCGCCCGCCAAGTCGCCGCTGCCGGAGCGCTTGGCCGCTATTCGGAACTACACCCTCGAGGTCCTGGGTGCCGTCAAACCGGAGGTGGTGGCGGTGGAGATGCTCTTCTCCCACGCCGAGCACCCCAAGACGGCGCTCCAGATGGCGCAGGCGCGGGGCGTAATACTGGAGGCTTGCGCCGAGGCGGGGACGCCGGTGCTCGAGTTCCCGGCGCGGCGGGTCAAGCAGGCCGTGGTGGGCGCGGGCGGCGCCTCCAAAGACCAGGTCTCGCGGATGGTCGTAAGGCATTTGGATTTGAAGGAGCCGCCGGCGACGGAGCACGAGGCGGACGCGTTGGCGCTCGCGCTGTGCGCCCACTTCCTGTCCGCGCGCCGAAACGGTACGCGATGATCTCGCACCTGAGAGGGATAGTACTGAAGAAGAAGCGCGGCGCCGTCGTGTTGGAGGCGGGCGGCGTCGGCTACGAAGTGTTGCTGCCGGGCGCGGTGGCGGCGCAGCTCGAGAAAGTCGGCCCGGGCGAAGAGGTCTCGCTCGTCATCTCGTTCCACCTCGTCGCGACCCCCTCCCGCATTACGCCTCTCCTCGTCGGCTTCGTCAACGACGTAGAGCGCGAGTTCTTCGAGCACTTCATCTCTATTTCGGGCATCGGCCCCAAGGCCGCGGCGCGGGCGTTGACGCTTCCCTTCGCGCGCGTGGCCCGGGCCATCATCGAAGAGGACGTCGCCGCCCTCACGCTCCTGCCCGGCGTAGGCCGCAAGCGCGCCGAGGAGATTATCCACCAGCTCAAGGATAAGGTCGCGGCGGCCGCGTTGTCCCGGACGCGGGCGGAGACCGCGCCGCCGAGCGCCGCGGAGGGGCTCCTGGAGGCGGAGGCGGTGCTCGAGCAGCTCGGCTACAGCCGCTCCGAGATACGGGCCTTGATAGATAACCTCGGCGACCGCGCTCGCGATTGTACCACCGCGGAAGAAGTGCTCGCGCTCATCTACGCCGGCCAAAGGGCCAAATGATGGCGGAAGTAACGCGCAACGAGCTCATAGCCCGGGAGGAGAAGCCGGAGGACGCCACTTTCACGGCGCCGCTGCGGCCCCGCCGCTTTGACGAGTTCGTGGGCCAGCAGGCGGTGTTGGACAATTTGAAGATCGCCGTGGCCGCGGCGCGCGAACGCGGCGAGCCGCTGGACCACCTCCTCGTTTACAGCCCGCCCGGGCTGGGCAAGACGACGCTGGCCCACGTAGTCGCCAACGAGCTGGAAGCGCACATCACCGCCACCTCCGGCCCGGCGCTCGAGCGCCCCGGCGACCTCATGGGCCTCCTGACCAACCTCGGCGAGGGCGACATCCTCTTCATCGACGAAATCCACCGCCTCCCGCGGGTGGTGGAGGAGTTCCTGTACCCGGCGATGGAGGAATTCAAGATCGACTTCATTCTGGACAAAGGGCCCGACGCCCGGACCGTGAAGTTCAACCTGAAGCGCTTCACGCTCGTCGGCGCCACGACGCGCGTAGGACTACTCACCTCGCCCCTCCGCGACCGCTTCGGCCTGTTCCACCACCTCGAGTTTTACCCGCCGGCGGACCTGGAGCGGATCCTCCTTCGCTCGGCCGAGATATTGGACGTGCCGCTGACGACCGGCGGCGCGAAGGCGGTGGCGCGGCGGGCGCGGGGCACGCCGCGGGTGGCGAACCGCCTGCTGAGGCGCGTCCGCGATTACGCCCAGGTCAAAGGGCGGGACGAGTTGGACGACAAGGCCGCGGCGGAGGCGCTCACGCTTTTGGGCATAGACGTGGAGGGGCTGGACGTCCTCGACCGCCGCGTGCTGGAAGTTATTGTCGAGACGTACGACGGCGGCCCGGTGGGCCTGAAGGCGCTGGCCGCGACCCTTAACGAGGAGGAGGAAACGCTGGCCGACGTCGTCGAGCCGTTCCTGCTCAAGATAGGCTTTCTGGGGCGGACGCAGCGCGGCCGCGTGGCGACGCGCCGGGGGTACGAACACTTTGGGAAGAAGCCGCCCCGCGACCTTCCCGAAATTGAGGCCCTGCCCTTCGAGGAGGACGGCGGCTACGACGCCCCTTGAGATATGGGTAATTTATTCGATATCCCCCTGGCTGAGGCGCGCGCGGAGATGCTCGTGCTCGTACGCGAGGTGGCGTACGCCGAGGGCGACTTCACGCTCGCCTCGGGCAAGAAGAGTAAGTACTACATAGACGGCCGGCGCGTAACGATTCACCAGCGCGGAGCGGTCCTCGCCGGCGTACTCTTCCTGGAAGCGATACGCGACCTGCTGGAGGAGGGCGGCGAACCGCTCGGCATAACCGGTATGACGCTGGGCGCGGACCCCATAATCACGGCGACGGCGACGGCCGCGGCGGCCGCCGGTTACGAGCTCTACCCGGTCTACTGCCGCAAGGAGCCGAAGGGCCACGGCGCCGGCCGCCAGCTCGAGGGCTACGTCGACCCCGTGAAGCGGTGCGTCGTCGTCGAGGACACGGCGACGACGGGGGCGTCGGCGCTCAAGGCCGCGGCCGCGGCCCGGGCCGCCGGCATCGAGCCGCTGGCCGTCGTGCTGCTGGTGGACCGCGACGAGGGCGCGCGGGAAGCCGTCGAGGCGGCGGGGTTGGAGTTTCGGGCGGTGTTCACGGTGCGGGATTTAAAGGGTGAGTAGACGCGCGGTAGTCGGCCCCGGTCCGATGGTATAATCTATATGAAGAAGTGTACGAAAAAAGCTCGCAGGAAACTCCGCGTCCTCGATAAGATCATCTGCCTGGAGGGCGAGTGGTCGCCGGACATCCGCAGCGAGGAGTCGGTGAAGCCGCTGCTGCAGATGCTGCAGCGGCGCGGCGAGATTAAATTCATCTACCGCCGGTGCGGGACCAAGTCCGAGTTCGCGTACTACCTGCGGCAGCGGAAGTACTTCCGCGACTACCGTATCGTTTATCTGTCGTTCCACGGCGGGCGCGGCAAGCTGCGCATATCGCCCGAGGAAGACGTGACGCTGGCCGAAATAGCCGACCTCGCGCGAGGCGCGTTCAAGAATAAACTCGTTTATTTCGGGAGCTGCAAGACGCTGCGGGCGGTCGACGCCCAGCTCAAGGAATTCCTGAAGAAAACCGGCGCGTCCGCGGTAGCGGGTTATACCAGGGAAGTAGGGTGGGTCGAGTCGAGCGCTTTTGAGCTGTTGTTCCTCTACTGGGCGGCGTACTACAAGAAGCCCGCGTACCTGCTGCGCAAGTTGGGCGCGCGGTATCCTCGCCTGGAAGAGCTGATGGGGTTCAAATATTACACCAGGCGCGGGCCCCGCATGGGCTGATACCGGGCGCCGGCCGCGGCGCCTTTTTTATTTAAAGATGAACACCTCGCGGCCGGCTCGGCCGGGAAGTCGCCGTCGTCCTTGGCGCCGAATAGGTCGTAGTAACGTGCCGAGCGCTCGTGGCTCACGTCGGAATATATAACATATCAGGGCGCGGCGTGTCAGCGTCAAAAACCGTTGCGGGAGCGGCCGTTATCGGTTATATTCGGTACGCGGCCTTATCGTAACGTCGCCGGGACGAAACCGCCCGGGCGAGCGGCCGCGAGTCGTCATATGTCGGGCCGACTCTTAACGAAAGGGAGCGCCGTAATCACGGGCGTCGCGTTGGCGGCGGCGGTTCCGTTTCTATTTTCCTGCGGCGAGGAGGCGGGCCCCACCGGGCCCACGCTGCCGTTCAACTACCCCCATCCCGACGGCGCGGAGTGGGTTTACGGCTACGAGAGCATGGAGTTCGCGAAGTACGTTATCGCCGGGACCTACGACCACCCCGCGGCCGGCGAGACGCAGAAATTGTACGAATACATCCGCGGCCCGGCCACCTGGGAAGAGACGTTCCTCTACTACCTCAAGGTGACCGCCGACGACGTAACGGTGTACGTCGACGCCGAGGCGAATCAGTTCATAGTGCTGCTCAAATTCCCGCTGAAGCGGGGTGGAAGCTGGGACGCGGGCCTGGGGGTGAGGGCGACGTTCGTCGCCGTCGAGAGTGTTTCGGCAAGCGGCGGTACCTTTAAATGCGCCCGCGTGGCCTATACCGGCGGCATGGGGACCTTCACTGTGTGGTGGGCGAGCGGCGTAGGCGGGTGGGGCGCCAAAAACCACGGTTGGTGGGCCCTGGGCGGCGAGCCGATTATGATCGAGCTCGGCTGGCACAATCTGCCGACTTAACAAAGTAGCCCGGTTCTTTAGATTCGACCCGTCCGGCGCCGCGCGCCATCGTCAAAGTAACTATTGCGGCCGGGCGGCTTATCGGTTATGGTCTGTATCTGTAAGCGTGATTAGGGTAATGGCGCAGAAAAACGCTTAACAGAATCGTTCTCGCGGAGTTCTAACGAACCCGTACAGGATAGGAGCTGATCTTATGGTGAAGCGGTTTTTGGCGGGACGTTACGCGATCTTAATCTCGGCGGTTTTACTGGCAGCGGCCGTCCCGCTGTTGGTATCGTGCGACGGGGACGACGAGCCCACCGGCCCGACGCCCGAGGCATTTACCTACCCCCACGTCAACGGCTCGGAATGGATTTACTCGTTCGAAGGCGCCGATTTAATTAAGTACGTTATCTCGGGCACGTTCCAACACCCGGCTGCGGGCAATACCCAGCAATTAATTAGTTATGTCTCAGTCGGTGACGGATGGCAAAAATACGGCACCCAATATCTCAAAGTTACCGAGAACGACATGAGGGTCTACCTCGACGATACGTCGAGCGATTACTACATGCTCTTGAAGTTCCCCTTGAAGGTCGGGAACCAGTGGAACGCTGGAAAGGGCTATACGGCGAACGTTTCTTCGAAAGAGAATGCCTCGGTCCCCGCCGGCTCCTTCAGTTGTTATAAGATCGACTACACCTCCTCCGGTTGGAGCATGACCTTCTGGTGGCCTTCCAAAGTAGGTGGCATGGGGGCCAAGAACTACGGCTTATGGGCTTTGGAAGGTAACCCTATCACGACCGAACTCAAGTCTTATAACTTGCCGACTTAGCTCCCGGACGAAAGGCGCACGGCCCAAACCAGCACTTCTGTTTTCTTAATTAAAAGACGCCGGCCTGACGGCCGGCGTTTTGCTGCGCTTTCTTCTCGCGGGGGATTTTTTAGGGCGATGTGAAATAAGAATCGTCGGCTTCCGCGGGTTCCTCGGCCGCGGCGTCCCCCTCCTCGGTTTCGTCCGCCGGTACGTCGTCGGCGGGTTCGGCTTCGGCCGGCGGGCCGTCGTCCCAATCCCAATCCCAGCGCCAGCAGAAGGGCTCGTCGTCCCAGTCGTCTATTCCGAACCAACCCAGCAGGCGCGCCATTTTTATAGTTTTGCGCGCGGTCGTTTCCGGTTAATTCGCGCCCGCGTTCGCGCGGACGAAGTATACGAAAAAAACGCCGGGCAGAATTTCAGCGTTAGACATTACATACTCGCGGCGGAAGCGCGGCGACGTTGCCATCTCGTACGCGGCCGGCCATTGTGTACTTTTGACCACATCCTCGATCAATACCGGCCCGCTGGTGAAAATGAGGTCGTATACGAGGATATAGTAGGGTCGTCTTCGCAGGATGTAATCGGTCGCTGAGAGTTCGTGGCCGGGAAGTGCGGCCGTCCTCTTGCCGTGGCGCGCGACGTACGCGTCGGTTAAACCTAGCATGTCTATCGTATAAAGGCCGCTATAGTAGGGGATGATACCGGCCGCGGTCGTCGCCAGCGTAGCCCCGGGCGGCGCGTTCTCGGCAAGCCATCTACCGGCGGCGACGTGCAGTTCGTGGGGTCGGCGGTACTGGCGGGCGTAGACGAAGCCGGGTATGAATTGCAGAAGGCTGGTCGCGACCAGCGCCGCGGCCAGCAACGGCAGCGCGCGCCGCCTCATCGCCGAGGTCGAGGCGACGATGTCGTGCGCGGCCGCCGCGAAAGCGATAAGGGCGAGCGGTATAATGGGTTGGAAGAAGCGAACGGAGGGTTTCATGTCGCCGCCTACGGCGATTACGTACACCAAGATGATGGCGAATAGGACGCCCCACAGGTAGAAGACCTTACGCGGTTTAACGGCCAGGGGCAGAATGAGCAGGAGCGGCGTGATCTTCAAAAGGAAGCCCGCGGTGTACTTAAGGGCGTAGATGAATTCCGTCTTCTGGGCCCCCACTTTGGCGTAAAAAGTGTTGGGCAGGAACGCGCCGTAATAAGCGAGGCGCCATGCCTCTTGCGCGCCGGCGGCGATGACGATAACGCTCAGCCAGACGATGAACCGGCGCGGGTTGGCGCGCGCCGTGGCGACGTAAAACGGTAACGCCGCGACGAAGACAAGGGCGCCGTCCGGCCGCGTGAGGAAAGTCAAGATAATCAACGCCGCGGACCACGGCTTCTTGGCGGCGTCGACATATTCTTCGCTCGCGCGCCAGGCCGCGGCGGTTACCAGGAGGACGAAGAGGGATGTCTCCAAACCCTGGGCGGCCTCCAGCAGGAAGTCGCCGTTGGCCGCCAGCATGGCCGCGGCGACGAGGCCCATGTATTCGCCGGCGTAACGACGGCCCAGTAGGGCCGTTAGTGTGATGGCCCCCAGGCTGGCGGCGACGCCGAACCATCGCCCCGCGGCCGGCGCCGCGATGCCCGCTTTGACCGCGGCCGCGATCAAAACCGTCCACAGAAAGTTCGTGTAGCCCTCCACGCGCTCGCCGACATTGTAGACCAGGCCGTTTCCCGCGACGAGGTTATCCGCGTACCGGAACGAGATGTACGCGTCGTCCTGGGTTATGTCGCCGAACGACGCCTCGGTCAAGGCCGCGGCCAGGCACACCACGGCCACGCCGGCGATAAAAATTGTCCGCCTATTTCTACCGGTAGGTTTCATACGTTAATTTCCAGTTATTAAGCGTCGCGTCCTAAGCCTTCTTGGCGCCTTCCCACAACGCCGCGACGCCGCCCGCCGGGTCCTGGAAAACCGCGAACCAGCCTATGTCGGTGACGGGCGTTTTACCCTTGACCACCTTGCCGCCCGCGGCCTCGATCTCCTTGGCCTTGTCGTCGACGGAGGCGACGAGGATATATACCAGGCAGCAACCCTCCCCGCACGTGCACGGTTCTTTGACGAGGGTGAAGCCGCCGCTCGGGCCCGCCTCCGCCTCCCAGGTGGCGTATTCCATTTCCGGGATCAGCTCCACCTTCCAGCCGAAGAACTTCTCGTAGAACTCCTTCGATTTGGCGAGGTCGGTGGAGGGGATTTCCACGTGGCATATTTCGTGCATAAGGGCTCCTTTCCCCAAACCGTTGCGATTGGTGGGGGTTATTTAATGAATTTCTTTTTTACCCATTCCAATTGGTCGATCCCGAATTGGAAATCGCCTTTCTTATCCGCGTACTTCTCGGCGCCTTCGCGGAAGGCGGCTAAGGCGTTTTCGAAACGGCCTTTGCCTTCCTCGTCGCCTTTTACCCACTCGGCCAAGCCGACGTAGCCGGCGGCCAGTATTAGGCCGAATCCGGCCTCCGCCGAAACCTCCGCGGCCGTGCCGTCCGCCTTCGCGACTTCCACGTTGTATTCCAGCGATTTTTTGAAATTTACTAGCGCGCCGTCGACGTCGCCCAGCGACAATTGGTGCATCCCTTTGGCCCAATAAGCCGTAGCGAAAGGCCCGGGCCCTTTGCCCAGTTCCTCGCGCCAGCGGATGCAAATCTCCGCCGCTTTAAGGCCTGCTTCGAAGTGGCGCTTCTCCCGCGGCAACGTATCGCCCGGCCAACACTCCGCCAGGTCGGCCGAGAGGTTGTACGAAAGGACGTTGGCGAAATCGACGAGCTTGGCCGAATCCTCGGCGGAGGTCGCGGCTTCGGCCTGGCGGAGGCCCTCGGCTATGCCCGCGTTGGCGACGACGACGAGGGCGTCGAGGTTCTTTCCTTCCCATTCTTTCATGGCGAACGCGAACCGCCCGAAAGAGTAAAGCTGACGGCGTTGCTCGTCGTCGTCGAAGCCGTTGATAAATTCTATTACCGCCTCCGGGCCTGCTTCTTCCATCAGCCCGCGCATCTCGTCCCAGCGTGCGTCCGGGAATTTTGCCTTCGTTTCCAAGTTATTCCCCTCATTTTCGGCGGCGCCTTCGTTTGCGAGGGCGGGTGCCGCGGCGGTTATGATTAATACGATGGCAAAGCCGACGAAAACTTTCATAATACCGCTCCTCTCGGCCCCGCGCTCTTACTAGTCTGCGGGTAACAACTCCTTTTTTCGCAGCGCGACGGTGAATGAGCCGTAGCGGCCTATGTCGTACATGCTCTCGAGGACCGCCTTCGCTTTCCGGTCTTCCAGCGCCGCTTTGTACGCGTCGTGTATGAAATACGCGTCCCGGAGTACGACCGCGCCGGTGTAGCGGTCGCGAACCCACGAGCGGAACTCCTCGCGGTCGCCGAGGACCTCCTCGACGGCGACGTGCCGGCGCGCGTACCGGTTGGCGAAAGCGACGTCGACCGGGGCTACTAAATTCATGTGTTCGGGAACGGCTCGCAGCGCCGACGCGGCCGCCTCCAGGCCGCGTTCGCCGTAGTTGTACCGGTGTTCGTAATCGACGCGGGCGTGCCAGACGTCGAGGGCGGGGCCCGCCGCCGCGGCCAATATAACGAAGGCCATCGCCCTTCCCCCCCGGCGCGTCATAATTACGAAAGCGATTAGAGGCAGAATTACGAAGGCGGCCGTAAACGCGAGCGCCCGGTTGACGTCGCCGTACGGCGAGAGTAGGACCTCCTTGGCCTCGCGCGCAATATACGGCCAGTATAGCGGGTCCCGTACGACGAGGAGGTAGTAGGCGAAAGCCAGCGCGCCGAGGAACAAGACGGTCCGTTTCGACTCCCCCGCGAAGGCGGGGCCGAACGCGGCGCCTATGACCAGCGCCGCCAGCGGCACCAGCGGCGCGTGGTATTTGACGAAGCCGTAGCCGTCGCCTCCTATGAAAAGGTAGAAAAGCAGGATGACGAGCGAGGCGACGGCGGCGTACGCCGCGGCCTGCCGGCCGCCCTCGAGCCGGCGTCGGATATCTCGAGCCGAGGCGATGAAATACGCAACGAGGAACGGCAGGCCGAGCCAAAGGACGAGCTTTAAGCCTCGCTTGAGCATCAAAACGCCAAAAGTGCCGCCGGAGGCCGCGGCGCGGGCGAAGGAGTGTTTGAAGGGCTCGAGTAGGGGAAGCCCCTTGACGGCGCAGTACGGCAGGTAGTAGGCGGCGAACGCAACCAAGCCCAGGCCGAAGGCGGCGGCGAGGTAGGCCAACCGGCGAGGCCGCCGCGCTACGACGTAAAAGACGGCGAGCGCGCCGACGAGAAGAGACGGCGTCGTGAGCTTCGCCATCAACGATACGCCGAGCAACAGGCCCAGCCCTACCCAACCGCCCCGGCCGAGGTCGAAGTCCCGGCGCGCGAGGTACCAAACCAGCGCCACGGCGATTAAGGGGAGCACGGCCGTGTCTATCTCCACCAAGAGCGCCGACTGGACCGCGAGCGGGTGAAGGCCGTACAGCAAGACGGCCAGGAACGGCCCCCACCGTTCGCCCGTCACGCGCCGCGTTACGAGCCACAATATAACGCCGGCGGCGTAGAAGCACAGGACGCCGACGAGGCGGCCGGCCCAGGGTACCTTTCCCGCCAACCCCACCGGGACCGCGACCAGCGAGTGGTACAAGAGCGGGTGGCTCAAGACCGCGTTCCACGTGGAGCCGGAGAAGCCCATCGGCCGGGCGGTGCGCGCCAGCGAGGAGGCGACGTCGACGAATTGCGGCTCGTCGGCGACGAGCGGTTGGTTGATTTGGAGAAGGAGGAAGACGCCGGCCGCGGCCGCGACGGCGGCGAGGAGGAGGGCGTATAGATAATTGCGATTACCCTTTAACACGACGCGCCCGGTAATAGGGTTAAAGGACGTATCAAACCGTGGGGACCTCCAGGTTGTCGAGTATCTCTGCGCAGAGGTAAACGCGGTTCCGCGATTGACCGGTAATTTCCCGCAATATTCCGGCTTCTACGAGTTTATTTATGGCTTTTTGAGCCGCGGGAAACGAAATGCCGATGCGGCCGGAAAAACGGGGCGCGGTTACGTACGGGTTTTTAAAAAGGTCGTCGACGAGGTCGTACGTCGACGGCGTAGCCCCGAGGTCCCTTAAAATACTACGATAATTTTCGCGAAGGGCAAGTAACCTTTGCGTGTTTTCGTAGGCTTCTTCAGCCTGAGTTACTACGGCCTTCAGGAAGAACTTCAACCACCTATCCCAAGCTCCCGCGCGGCTGACTTCGAGCAAGAGGTCGTTGTATTCACTCCGAAAACGCTCGAAATACCCGCTTAAATAGAGGAGGGGCAACGGGAGCGTATCCGATTCACAGAGGAAAAAAGTTATTAATAGACGGCCGACCCTGCCGTTTCCGTCCAGGAAAGGGTGAATCGCTTCGAATTGATAATGTATGAACGCTGCCAGTATCAGAGGAGGGATATCGGGGCGGGAATGGATAAATTTTTCCCAGTCGGACAGCGCTTTTTGTACTTCCTCATGCGGCGGCGGGACGTATAGGGCGTCTTTTAAATTAGCGCCCCCTATCCAGTTCTGGCTCCGGCGGAGCTCGCTGGGCGTTAAATCGGCGCCTCGCACTCCCTCTACGAGTACGGCGTGTATTTCGCGTACCAGTTTTATACTGAGCGGTAAATCTTCGAGCCGCCGGAGGCCATATTCCATAGCGGCGACGTAATTTACTACTTCTTTAACGTCCGGTTTTCGGTTTTTATCCGACGGGGCCGCCTCGAAAAAGAATAAGTCGGACAACGAAGATCGGGTCCCCTCGATACGCGAACTCGAGACCGCTTCCCGTCGTATATAAGGCGTGATCAATAAATGGGGATTCGGCAGCTGAGCACCGGCGCCTTTAAGGCTGCCGACCGCCATCCCCGCTTGCGAGGCGAGCTTTGTCAACTCGGCGGTGTATTTCAACTTAGGCGGCAGACGCTTGGGTACGAAAGCCCAATAGGCGAGCGGCCCTTCCCCGACCCGGATCAGGTCCCCGTTCTTACCCGGCTTGAAGTCTTTCGGATCCATACGGTATTCAGGGTATTGTGATAAATAACGTCGCTTGAGCGTTTTATCAAACGGTGGTTAACTAGACCCGGTAGCAATTAAACGATACCCTGTTTTCGTTTAATAAGAAACGCCGCGTCCGGCCTATGTTTAACCGCCGTTTAATAGTAACTAAGGCTATTAACCGTTCCTGTGGATAAGTTTAATAAAAAATTTGCTTTGCGGCAAGCGGAATATTTACGCTTTGTCCTTCCGCAAGAACCGCTTCACGCCGGCGACGAAACCGTCGAGGCCCACCGGGTACGGGAATATCCGGCGGCGGTTGGTATAACCGTACCACAGCGTGAATATCAACTTGTAGAGCGGGTTGGGCGGCAGCTTGCACAGCGGCCGGGCGAGGCGCGAGAGGAAAGGCCACTCCACCATTACGCCGAAGAGCTTGTGGAGGTTGGAGAGCATCCTCTCCTCCATTTCGTTTTCGAAGCGGAGGACCGAGTGGTTATGGAAGGTACGAAAGACGGCGTTCGGGTCGCCGTCGAAGTAGCCGCGTTGTACCGCGTATTCCGTGAGCTCGGTTCTGGGGTACGGCATAAACAGCGCGGACCAGGCGAAGGCGGGGCGGCATTCCTGGTTCAGTTTTAGCGTCTCGAGGGCTTGCTCGAAAGTTTCGCCCGGCAGGCCGATCATATTGGAGGCGTAGACGTTGACGCCGTTTTCCCGCAGGTACCGGCACGCCGCTACGATGGTCTCGCGCGACATGTTTCGTTTCAACAGCTCGTTGCGGACGGCGTCGTCGCCGGTCTCGATGCCGAGCAATACCGAGACGCAGCCTGCCCGGGCGAGGTCCCGCGCCACCTTTTCGTCCACCATGTTGGCGCGCACGTTGCAGTGGAAGGGGAGGCCGACCTCGCCGCGGTACTTGTCCGCGAACTCCGCGACCCACTCCTTGGCGTTGGTGAAGTTGTCCGAGAGGAAGCGGACGAACTTGAGCGGGTAACGCTCGCGCACCTCCTCGATTTCGGCGAGGACGTTATCCACCGAGCGCCATCGCAAAACTTTACCCTTGCCGCGATACAGCTGGTTGTATTTGTGGTTGAAGCAGTAGGTGCACAAGTACGGGCAGCCCCGCATGGGGAAGAAGTGCTTCATCGTAACGTTGCGCATGTACTTGTCGTGGTCGTAGAGGATGTCACGCGCCGGGAAGGGAACCGCGTCGAGGTCGGCGACGAGGGGTCCGACGTCATTTTGGTGAACGACGCCGTTTTCCTTGACCCACAGGTTGGGGATGGAGCGGTAGTCGTCGCCGCGCGCCAGCCGGTCCGCCAGCTCGACTATGGCCTCCTCGCCCTCGCCGCGGCATACGACGTCCACGCCCTCCTCCTCCACGAGTTCCGGAAAGAAGGTGGCGTGCGCGCCGCCGAATACGCTTAGGACGGGTTTTTTGAGGGCCGCGCGGAGCTCGCGGTTCAACCCGACGTAATATTGGTGGTAGCCGGTGGTGACGGAGTAGGCGAAGACGTCGGGGTCGAACTCCTGCACGTCTTGCGCGAAGGAGCGGCGGTCGGCGAGGGCCAGCGCCGCCTCGTGGCCCGCGCGGCGGAGCGCCGCGGCCAGGTAGAGGACCCCCAAAGGCTCGGTGAGGGTCACGTCTTTATATATAAAGAGTACGCGCACGGCGGGGAAATTTATAACACAACCGTCGCGGCTTCGCAACGGGAGACTGACGACAACGCTACACGCGAAAGGCGGCCCCAGGGCCGCCCTTCCGAGTTGCCTCTATTAACCTCGTCGTTATTCCGTTGTTTCCTCTGCCGGCGGGCCCGTTATCTTGACGGCTACATCCGGCGCGGCGTATTCGCACGCCTCGAGGAATCCGGCCTTGGCGGTGGTGCTGAGTTCTTCCAGCTCTTCCACGGTCATTACCGGTTCTTCGGCTATCGCTTCCGCGGTCAGTTTGGTTAGGCCGTTGACGCCTACCAACGCGGCCTCGACCTTGGCGACCGCTTCGGCGTACGCCAGGGCATCCGCCTCGGGAGTTTCTGTCTCGGTCAGCTCGTCGTGGAGACCCTCGAGTTTGGCGACGTTGTCTGTGAAGGCTTGCGCTAACTCGACGGTGGGTTCCTCCGCGCCGGCGCGCAGGTTATCGACTTCCTCCAGAATGGCCTGGAGCCGTCCCTTGGCTTCGTCTACCGTCATGGCGGGCGCCGCGGTTTCGGCCGTCGGCTCCTCGGCCTTCTTGGCGCAACCGAAAATCGCCAGCGCTACGGCGATCGCGGCCGCGACCACTATTGCCTTACGCATATTATGAAACCTCCTATGGAAGATAAAAAAAGAAGACATGAAACGAACGCGAAACTACCACGCACGGCCGGTAAAGTCAAGGTCTAAATACCTTACGGCACCTGGAAATTTCGCGTTCTACGACCGGCGACGGCCCGGGCGGCGGGCGCCGCGGCAAATCGATTGGCGGCCGCGTCGATTTATGTTATATTTCGATATGATTTCGACCCAGAGGAGGATAAACGAGATGATTTCCAGAGCGTTGATCGTTCTTATATTAATTACGGCGCTGGCCGTCCCGTCGGCGTTTGCCTGGCGCAAGTATTCGGGGCAATCCAACCCGTCCACCGGTTGGCCCGGCGTCCGCGTGGTCGACGAAGACAATCACGTAATCGCCGTCATAACCTTCATAACGCCCGACGTCAGCTTCAGCGTCCCGTACATTACGCTCGAGGAGACGATGGACCCGAACGACATCGCCACCTGGAACGAGTTCGACAAGAAGCAGGAACCGGTGGTCGCCAAGCGGGTGAACGGCTGCGCCCAAGCCCTCAAGGTAAGCAAATTGAAGATTTACGACTACCTCACCGAGGAGGCGTGGAATAAGTGCGGCGGCCACTCGGCGTTCGTCAATCACAACGTGCGCATCCTTGTGGGATACCTCAAGGGTACGAAATATAAGAAGATCGAGATCAAGGATTACGAGGTGAACCCGGCGATGATGGGCGTGGTTTTCGAGGTCGACGCCATAAAGGATATAACCGAAATGGGCCCCGTATGTTGGGGTTATTGGTATCCGTAGCGGAGAACGTTTGACGAAAACGGGCCCGGGACCCGTGTAGCGTGGCGACGGAAAAGTTAAAGGATTACGGCCGTTTTATGGGCGAGGTTGCCGGCGCGAGCTGCGTGGCGGGCGTGCTGGCCGCCGCCGGCGAGTACGTGCTGGGCGCGGCGCTGGGCGACGGCCGGTTTTGGGGGCCGCCGCGGTATTTTTTTCAAATATTATTCGGCGTCGAAGCCTTGTGGGTGGCGCTTTTGGCGACGGCCTTCTTCACGTTGGCCGGTACGGCGTATTTTTGGTGGGCGTCGCGGCGGGGGACGGTCCGGTTGGCGTCGCCCGCGCTTTTCGTGCTTATGGCCGCGTTGGGCGGCGCGGGTGCGGCGCGCTTCTGGGCCACGGTCGACCACACGGCGTTCCACGGCCCGGGCTTTTCGGCGCGGTTGATTGTCGCCGGCGTATTCGTCGGGACCGCGGCGGTCTGGGTAATCCTTACCGCCGGTATATACCGGCTTCTAAAAAAGGCGCCCCGGCCCGCGGGGGCGAGGTCGTCGGCGGCCGTCGCGGCCTTGCGCCTGTTCGCGCTGGCCTTACTCCTCCCGTTCGTGGTCGTCGAGATCGGCGGCCTTTGGCAGGCGCAAAAGCCCAGGCCCCACAAGCCGGACGTATTCTTCTTGGTGATGGACGCGTTCCGGGCGGACCGCCTCGAGCCGTACGGCGCGACGCGTCGGCTGGCGCCCACAATCGAAGCTTTCGCCGGCGAGAGCGTCCTCTTTAGAGAAGCGTACACCGTCTCGTCTTGGACCAAGCCCGCCATAGCGACGGCCCTTACCTCAACGTTGCCCGGCACCCACGGCGTCACGGCGCGTTTTACCGGGTTGCCCGAGGACGCGTTGACGCTCACGGAGTACTTACGGAAGATAGGGTACCGCACGTTGGCGATATCGGCGAACCCCAACATAAACCGCCTGGCCGGGATGGGCGACGGCTTCGACGTAATGGACAACGCCTGCGGCGGGAGCATCCTGGAGGCCGCGGGGCCGCCGACGTCCGTGGCGCGTATTTTGACGAAGTACAAAGTGTCGCCGGGTGTCTTCGGCGCGTTGTGGCGGCCTACCCGCGACGGCATGGACTTGAACCGAAGGCTCGAGTTCTGGATGCGTTTTACGCGGGGGCCCGCCCGGTTCGTCTACATGCATTATTGGGAGCCCCACACGCCCAATCCGCCGAGGCCGGAGTATATGGCGGAATTGAAGCCCTTCCTGGACCGCGTCAAACCGGCCCGGGCGCGCGAGATTGCCGAGGGTAGATATTTCTTCCAGGACCTAATTAGGGACCCCACTTTCCGACCCGATTACAACGACGACGAGATCGCGCTGGCCAAGGCGCTGTACGACGCGGAGATCCGGCGGATGGACGTCGTAATCGAGGACTTGCTCGAAAGCGTCATTCCCGCTTTCGGGAAAGAGATCGAGCCGATTATTATAATCTTGGCGGACCACGGCGAGGAGTTCCTGGAGCACGGCCGCTGGCTCCACGGCGCCGGCTTGCACCGCGAGGTAGCCGAAATTCCGTTAATGTTTAAGGCGCCGGGTTACCCGGCCGCGGCGGTCGACGGCCCGGTAACGCTGACGGACCTCGCGCCGACGCTGGTCTCGCTGGTGGGCGGTAGCATTCCGGCGGAGTGGGAGGGGTTGGATTTGAAGCCGCATATGGCCGGCGACCGGCCCGTCCCGCCCAGGGACCTCCTTTTGGAGGGGATACAGGATTTTTACGTTCCCGACCTCGCGCCGCCGCAGCGCAGCATCGAGCTGGACGCGTTGGTGGCGGGCGGTTATTATTACCTCGAGGACGATAATACGGGGCGCGAATATTTTTATTGCCGCGAGTCGGACCCGCTTCAACTGGATAACCTGGTGGGCGAGCCGGGGGGCGTCGACCCGCTGCTGGCGGAGCGGCGCGACATGACGGGGCGTCTCAAGGCCGAGGCCCGGGCGCGGGCGCTTACCCCCTCCCGCGGGCACGTTCCGCCCCGCCTCGAGAAGTCGCTGCGGGCGTTGGGTTACGTCAACTAAATCGGCGGCGCCAAAAGCAAATAATCGACCTTGACTTTTTATGTTTTTCGTATATAATTTCGGCTAAGAAGGTCGAGAGCGATGGCGGAAGTGTTAAAAGTAGCGATAGTAGTAGTTGTAAGCGGGGCGTCGGTCCGCCCTCGGTGACGTACGTTCGTTACGCTCCCGCGGGCCGGCCCAAGAGCCGGCTTTCTTATTGACGTTCAGACGTGGCTCCGCTAACGCCGACAGGCGTGGCGAAGGGTTAACGCCGCTTTCGAGAACGAGGTGAACGTTGTGCCTAAGGAACTCGTCCCCCGATACGAAGCCGCCGAACTCGAAGAACGATGGTACCGCGAGTGGGAAGCGGCGGGCGTCTTCACGCCGCCGCCCGAGCCGGCGTCGGCGCGCGGGACCTTCGTCGTCGTGATCCCGCCGCCCAACGTGACGGGCTCGCTCCACATGGGTCACGCCCTCAACAACACCATTCAGGACGTCGTCGTGCGCCAACGGCGGATGGCGGGGTTCGACACGCTGTGGCTGCCGGGGACCGACCACGCGTCCATAGCAACCCATACCGTCATCGAGCGCGAGCTCGCCAAGGAGGGGTTGGGCCGCCGCGACCTGGGCCGGGAGGAGTTCCTCCGCCGCGCCTGGGCCTGGAAGGAGCAGTACGGCGACACCATCGTCAACCAGCTAAAAAGGCTCGGCTGCAGCTGCGACTGGACCCGGCTCCGCTTCACGATGGACCCCGCGCTCTCGCGGGCGGTGGAGGAGGCGTTCGTACGGTATTGGGAGGACGGCCTGCTGTACCGGGACCTGCGTATGGTCACGTGGTGTCCGCGCTGCCGGACCGCCCTCTCCGACCTCGAAGTGCGCCACGAGGAGACGGACGGCATGCTGTGGTACATCCGCTACCCCGGCGCGGGGGGCGGCGAGGGCGTCGTCGTCGCCACCACCCGGCCCGAGACGATGTTGGGCGATACCGCGGTGGCGGTGAACCCCAAGGACGAGCGGTACAAGGACCTGGTCGGCGCCGCGGTCGTGTTGCCGCTGGCCGGCCGCGAGATACCGGTCGTGACCGACGGCGCGGTCGACCCCTCGTTCGGAACGGGCGCCGTCAAGATCACGCCCGCCCACGACGCCGACGACTACGACGTGGCGCAGCGGCACGGCCTTCCCAAGGTGGTGGCCATAGACGAAGAGGGCCGCATGACGGACGAAGTCCCGGCCAAGTACCGCGGCCTTACGCGCGAAGAGTGCCGCGAGGCGGTCCTCAAAGACCTCCAGGTGGAAGGGCTTCTGGAGACTACGAAGCCCTACAAAGTCCCGTTGGCGATATGCGACCGCTGTAAGACTGTGGTCGAGCCGTACCTCTCGCTGCAGTGGTTCGTCAAGCAGGCCGAACTCTCCAAGCCGGCGCGGGAAGCCGTAGCGCGCGGCGACGTTAAGTTCGTCCCCGAGCGCTGGGTCAAGGTTTACTACGATTGGATGGACAACGTCCACGACTGGTGCGTCTCGCGGCAGCTGTGGTGGGGGCACCGCATCCCGGCCTGGTACTGCGACGACTGCGACGAGATTATCGTCGCGCGCGAGGAGCCGACGCGGTGCGGCTGCGGCTCGACGAAGCTCCGCCGCGACGAGGACGTTCTCGACACCTGGTTCAGCTCGGCGCTGTGGCCTTTCGCCACCATGGGTTGGCCCGACGAAACGGCCGATATGAAGTTTTACTATCCCACCGACCTCCTCTGTACGGCGGCGGATATCATCTTCCTGTGGGTGGCGCGGATGATCTTCTCGGGGCTGAAGTTCACCGGCCGCGTGCCCTTCCATACCGTCTACTTCCACCCCATGATCCAGACCGCCGAGGGGAAGCGGATGTCGAAGTCGTTGGGGACGGGGGTGGACCCGCTGTCGCTGGTCGACCGCCACGGCGCCGACGCGACGCGATATACGCTGACCGCTCTCTGCACGCAGTCGCAGTCTTTCCGGCTGTGGGAAGACCGGTTCGCGCTGGGCCGCAACTTGACGAACAAGATATGGAACGCGGCGCGGTTCCTGCTCCCCTACGTCGAGGCGTCGGGCGATGCGTCGCTCCCCGCGGCGGCCGAGTTGGAGCCGGTGGACCGTTGGGTATTGTCGCGCCTCGCCCGGGCGCACGCCGAGGCTCAGCGGGAGTTCGACGAGATGCGGTTTAACGATTACGTGCACACCCTCTACCAGTTCTTCTGGGGAGAGTACTGCGACTGGTACCTGGAAGCTATAAAGCCGCGCTTGTACGGCCACGGGCCGGCCGGCGACGCCGCGGCCCGCGTCGCCCGGCACGTCTTCGACGTCCTGCTCCGCCTCTTCCACCCGGTGATGCCGCACATCACGGAGGAACTTTACCACTTGTTGGCGCCGGGCGGAGGGTTCTGCGCGCGGGCGCCCTGGCCCGAGGCCGACGTTGGCGCGGTGGACGAGGAGGTGGAGGCGAGGCTCGAGCTGTTGTTCGACGTCGTCCGCGCGGTGCGGAATATCCGGGCCGAGATGAACGTCCCGCCGTCCAGCGAAGTCGACGTAATGCTTTCCTCCGAAGAAGCGGCCGCCGCGGCCGCCGCCGCCGAGGAGCTGGTGCCGTTCTTCGCGCTGGCGCACGTGGGGAGCGCGTCTCCGCTAGCCGCCGGCAAGCGGCCCGCCCACGCCGCGGCCGCGGTGGCGGGCAAATTGACGGTCTTCGTCGCGCTGGAAGGCGTGATAGACTTCGACGTTGAGATAAAACGCCTGAAGCGGGCCAAGGAAAAGCTGGAGAGCGACGTCGCGACGCTGGGCCTCAAGCTGAGCGACGAGAACTTCCTCAAAAAGGCGCCGGCGGACGTCGTCGCGGCGGACGCCGAACGCCTCGAGTCCCTCCAGGCCACGTTGGCGCGCGTCGAGGACAACCTGAAGGCGCTGCAGTAGGGGCGGGCCCCTTTCCGCTTGACGCGTTCGGGCCGCCCTCTTATAATGGTCGCCGGGGACCGTACCCATCTTTATGGCTATAGAAGACACCGGCCGCCGCCGGCGCGGCTGCCTCGTCGTAGCGCTTGTCTTGGCGGGCGCCGTAGTGGCCTTGGTCGCGGCGGCGTTGATCTGGTTTGGCCGCGCCGCGGACGAACCGACGAGCACCGGCTACAAGCTGCTGCGGGTTATCCGGGGCGAAACGCCGCCCGAGGAATTCATTACGGAAATTGTAATCGATCGGATGGCGAAGAAGGCCGGCGTACCGCCGGACGAGGTCGCGGCGCTTAAGCGCGAGATGGGACCCATTTCGCGGGACCTTCCGCGGCTGTCGGAGGGCGAGAAGGAAAAGCTCGCTACGCTCATACGCGGCGCGATCGAGGATGGCCGGGTGACGGAAGACGAGCTCGCGGCCATCCGTTCGTACAGCTACCGGTCGGCGCGAGATGGCAACGCCAAACCTTAGATTGCCTATCGTGGCGGGGCAATTCTACCCCGCGGACGAGGCGTCGCTCCGCCGCGAGCTGGCGACGTACGTCGTCGCCGCGGAGCGCGAGCGGTACCCGGGGGGTCTGTGCCCCCATGCCGGTTACGTCTATTCCGGGCCCACCGCGGGGGAGCTGTTCGCGCGCCTCGACGTCCCGGCGGTCGTCGTGTTGCTGGGACCCAAGCATCACGAGGCGGGCGCGCCGTACGCGGTATGGCCCGCGGGGGCGTGGCGGACGCCGCTGGGGGACGCGCCGGTGAACGAAGAGGTGGCCGCGGCGCTGCTCGAAAAATGTCCGCTTTTGGAAGCGGACGAGGCCGCCCACCGCCCGGAACACTCGCTCGAGGTGGTCGTCCCCTTCGTGCAATACGTCAATCCCGAAGCGACGATCGTACCCGTCGCGCTGGGGCCGATGGCGGCGGCGGCCGTCCGCGATACCGGCGCCGGGGTCGCGGCCGCGCTCGAACCTTTTAAACAGAGCGCTATCGTCGTCGTCTCGAGCGACATGACTCATTACGAGTCCGCGGCCTCCGCCGAGCGCAAGGACGCGCTCGCCATCGAGCGCCTGGAGAAGCTGGACGCCGAGGGGCTGTTGGAGGTCGTAGCGTTGCACGATATCTCGATGTGCGGCGTCTGGCCCGCGGCGGTGGCGCTGGAGGCGTTACGGGCGCTGGGTGCTTCGGGCGGGACGCTGATCCGGTACGCCACGTCGGCCGAGGCGTCCGGCGACTACGGCTACGTCGTCGGCTACGCGGCGCTTTCCTTCGCGTGAGAGGTTGGGATTATGTCGGCTTGGAGAAATGAGAAGATAGTATTGCCGATAATGGTCGCGGCGGCGGTACTCATCCTGGTCTTCGGCGCGCTCAAGGAGACCGAGGAGGAGAACCTCGCCCAAAGGCTCGCCAAGTGGCGCGAGGTGCTCCCCGCCGATATCCGGGCGGAGTTCGACGCCGGCGAGGACGCCGCCTGCGCCGAAATGATTAAAGAGCGGCTCGGGTCCGACGCGGGGTTCAAGGAGCGGTACGAGGCGGTGCAGGACGAGGAGCTCACGCCGGTCTTCTCGCCCGGGGATATGGTGGATTACTACCGGGTATACTTCGTCGACCGGCTGGGCGAGATCCGCGCCGAGAAGCAGAAGAGCTTCTGGTACCGCCTCTTTCACGGCTCCGATAAAGGCGGGCCGGCGAATTGAGTTGCGGGATTTGCGCGCCCCCTTTTTCAATTTTACGGCACGGCAATAATTACGCCGTGCCTTTAACGCAGCGGTAGGTTAGCGGCTGGTCGTGGTTGCCCGGGCGAAGGTCCTAATGGTCCACAACTACTCGTCGTGGGGAGGGAACCTCGCGACGGTGTTGGCGTTGTGCGAGCGCTTGCCGGCGCGCGGCCTCGACGTAGCGCTTGCGGCCCCGAGCAGCCAACCGTACGTAACGCGGTTTAAGGACGCCGGCGTTCCCACCTTCGAAGCGGAAGTCAAGGGCAAATACTACGTGCGGAGTTATCGTCGTTATTCCGAACTGGTTAAGCGGGAGGGTTTCGACGTAGTGCACACCCATACGCGACGGGCGGACTTCGTCGCGGCGCTGGGCGGCCGGCTGGCGGGCGCGGCCACCGTTTCCACGCAGCACGGCCAAATAAACCTAGACCGCCATACGCTGCAGGAGAAGCGGGACCTCGCGGCGCGTTTCTACTGTTTTTGCCTGAGGAACTTTTTCGATAAACACGTTGCGGTCTCGGCCGAGATAGCGGATGAACTCCGAAGCAGGTGTCGCGTACCGGCGGCCAAAGTTACCCATATACCGAATGGCCTGGAGGCGGCGCCCTTCGTCGAGGCAGGCGGCGAGCGACTTGCCTTCCGGCATGAGATAGGCGCGCGGCGTTGGGCGGTGGTCGCGACGGTGGTGGCGTCGCTCGATTCCAAGGGGCACGGCGACCTCTTGGCGGCCGTCGCCGAGTTGGTCGCCGACGGCGTCGACCTGATGCTCGTGATTGCCGGCGAGGGGCATTGGGGTCGCCCCGTAATCGGTAAGGCCGCGGCCGAGCTGGGCATCGCCGACCGCGTCCACCTCCTCGGCTTCAGCGACGACGTCCCGCGGGTGCTCGCCGGTTCGGACGTGTTCGTACTGCCGACCCCGTCCGAGGGATTGTCGATTGCGATTATGGAGGCCATGGCGGCGGCGCTGCCGGTGGTCGCGACCGCGGTAGGCGGCAACGCGGAGCTGGTCGAACCGGGCCGCACGGGTTACCTGGTTCCCGCGGGCGACGTCGCCGCGCTGGCCGAGGCGTTGCGGGTGCTGGCCCGCGACCCCGTTAAGCGTAGGGCCATGGGCCGCGCGGCGCGGTCACGCGTCACGTTCGATTTTACGGCCGACAAGATGGCGGACCGCTACGCCGGGTTGTACGAGGAGCTACTACGAAAGAAAGGGGCCGAGGCGTGACGCGCGGCGAAGACGTCAAGGTTGCGGTGGTCGGCGTAGGCCGGTGGGGTTTGAACCACCTGGCGAAGCTGGTCGCGCTTCTGGGCCCCGAGCGCGTCGCCTTCTACGATGCCGACGCCGAGAGGGCGCGCGCCGCCGAGGAACGTTATCCCGAGGTCACGGCGCTGCGCTCCTGGAAGGAGTTCCTCGAGGGCGAGTATAGAGCTGCCGTAATCGCCGCGCCGGCGGCCCGCCACGCCGAGCTGGCGCAAACCGCGCTCGCCGCCGGCAAGGACCTGCTGGTCGAGAAGCCGCTGGCACTCACGCCGGCCGACGCCGCGGCGCTGGTTCGCCTGGCGGAAGAGAAAAAGGCCGTGTTGATGGTGGGGCACATATTGCTCTTCGACCCGGCGTTCGAGGCGCTGAACGATATGGTCGCCGCCGGCGAGCTGGGCGATATAAAATATATTACGGCGGCCCGGGCCAAGCTGGGAACCATCCGCCTGAAGGAAGACGTAACGTTCAGCCTCGCGGCGCACGACGTCGCGCTGGCGCTCTGGCTTTTGGAGGATGAGCCGGCGGTGACGTCGGCGGTGGCGGTGGACGCGCGCGGCGCGGGCGTCGCGGACGCAGCCTTTCTCAACCTCTCATTTTCCAACGGCGTTACGGCCCACGTATGGGCGTCGTGGTTATATCCGCTCGAGACGCGGCGTTTCGTGGTCGTGGGCGACGAGGCGATGGCCGCGGTAATACAGGAAGGGGGCGGCCGCGGCGAGCTTACCGTTTACCGTATGGGGGCGCGAGGCGTCGGCGCCGAGGTCTACGACGACGGCTCGAGCGTGGTGAACGTCCCGGACGTCGACCTGTTGACGGCCGAGCTCGAGCATTTCCTGGCTTGCGTCGCGACGAGGGCGACGCCGCGGGCCGACGGGCGCCAGGGGCTCGAGGTCGTAAAGGTTTTAGCGGCGGCGCAGAAGTCGGCCGCGGCCGGCGGCGCGCCGCTGCGTCTTGAGAACTGACCCCGGCCTTGTCGGTATTAAATTAAAGATGAGCGAAGCGAGCGATTATTTCGTCCACCCTACGGCCGTCGTCGACGACGGCGCGTCGGTGGGCGCCGGCACCAGGATATGGCACTTCTGCCACGTCATGGGCAGCGCGGTCGTCGGCGAGCGCTGCGTCCTGGGGCAGAACGTCTTCGTGGGCGCCAACGTCACCATGGGCGACAACGTCCACGTCCAGAACAACGTCAGCGTATACGAGGGCGTGACGTTGGAGGACGACGTCTTCTGCGGGCCGTCGACGGTATTCACGAACGTACGGGACCCGCGGTCGGCGTTCCCTCGGGCCTCGAGCGCGGAGTACGAGAAGACGCTCGTGCGGCGGGGCGCTACGCTGGGCGCGAACTGTACGATAGTGTGCGGCGTGACGGTGGGCGAGCACGCCTTCGTGGCCGCGGGCGCGGTGGTAACGAAGGACGTGCCGCCGCACGCGGTGGCGGGCGGCGTGCCGGCGCGCCTTTTGGGTTACGCGTGCGCGTGCGGCGAGCGGTTGGGGATGCTGGTCCCCGGCGACCGGCGGGGGTGCGGCCGCTGCGGCCGGGAGTACGTGTGCGACCCGGAAGGCTTGCAACCCGCGCTTTGAGAACTTAGTTATTATGGCCGAAATCAAGATACCGCACAAAGACCTGGCGGCGCAGTACCGGGCGCTGGAGGGCGAACTCGGGCCCGCCATCAAGGAGTTCCTCGCCTCGGGTCAGTACGTGCTCGGGCCGGCGGTGGAGGCCTTCGAGCGCGAGGCCGCGGCGTACCTCGGCGTCGAGCACTGCGTCGGCGTGGGCTCCGGGACCGACGCGCTGCTCATCACGCTCCGGGCGCTGGGCGTCGGCGAAGGCGACGAGGTCGTAACGACGCCCTTCTCGTTCGTCGCCAGCGCGGACGTCGTCGTTCGGTTGCGGGCGCGGCCGGTGTTCGCTGACGTGGACCCGCAAACGCTCAACATATCCCCGTCGGCCGCAGCGGAGGCCGTAACCGAGCGAACGAAAGTCGTCATGCCGGTGCACCTCTACGGCTTACCGGCGGACGTGCCGGCCTTGGCGGCGGCGTCGCCGGGCATCCCCATATTGGAGGACGCGGCGCAGGCCATCGGCGGCGCTTTGGGGGAAGGCAAAGTGGGCAGCCTGGGGGCCGCGTCGGCGTTTTCGTTCTTCCCCACCAAGAACCTGGGCGCCTTCGGCGACGGCGGCCTGGTGGCCACGGACGACGCCGAGCTGGCGGCGCGCGCGCGGCGCCTCCGCGTCCACGGCGCGGCGACGAAAAATTACCCGGAGGAAATAGGGTACAAGAGCCGCCTGGACGGCCTGCAGGCTACGGTCCTTTCGATTAAGCTCAAGCACCTCGACGCCTGGGTGGCGCGGACGCGCGAGCTGGTAAAACTGTACCGTGAGCGGCTGGCCGCCGTCGACGGCGTAACGCTGCTGGCCGAACCGGGCAATTATCTTCCCGCCTATCACCAGTTCACGGTGCGGGCGACGCGGCGCGACGAGCTGCGGGCCTTCCTGGGCGAGCGCGGCGTCGCTTCGGCCGTATATTACCCGACCGCGATCCACCTAACGCCGGCCTTTAAATATCTAGGCCACGGCGCGGGTTCGTTCCCGGAGGCGGAGGCCGCGGCGGGCGAAGTCGTATCGCTGCCCCTCTGGCCCGAGATGGCCGACGAGCAAGTGGAAAAGGTCTGCGCCGCGGTAGTCGATTTCTATGGGTAATAACGGGCCTATAATGTTGGTTGTGGGCGCGCGGCCGCAGTTCGTGAAGGCCGCGCCTTTGTTGGCCCGGCCGCCGGAGGGCGCGGCGTGGCTGTTGGTCCATACCGGCCAACACTACGATTACGAGATGTCGGCGGCCTTCTTCGCCGAGCTCGCCATCCCGGAGCCGGCGTACAACCTCGAGGTGGGGTCGCTCGCCCCGGCGGCGCAGCTCGCCGCGATGACCGGGGGGTTGGCGGACGTCGTCGAAAAAGAGACGCCGGCCGCGGTGGTGGTGG
>SDBS01000257.1_pt1 | contig 48265 bp, 37 predicted proteins | sample 2277091 | NCBI WGS metagenome assembly SDBS01 (sample SAMN10404972, study PRJNA504765) | marine sediment metagenome | isolation source: marine sediment core GS10_PC15, 163 cmbsf | place: Arctic Ocean: Southern Knipovich Ridge | collected 2010 | reverse complement strand
GGAGCAGGACCTGCTGGAGAAGGAGGAGCTTCTTATAAAAAGAAAAAAGAAGAGAAGGATAAGGACAAGAAAGTCGTTGATGTAGACTGGGATGAAGACGAATAATCTTATCTAACTGTTATAAAACTACGATTAACCATATATTTTTATAAATTTACATGAATTTTTAATTTTTTTTGCTTTTTTTATTTTTTAAGCTCATTATAAGTTAGATCTGTCAATTTACGATAAATTTGTAAAAAATCAAACCTTAATTAATTCATTTCATTACTTCACAAGTTCACATAAGTTTCATTGATATTTAATGAATTTAAAATAAAGAGGAATAAAATTATGAAAAGTTATGAGCCATTTAAGGGTAAAATCGGACTCACCACTAAAGAGTCGACTCCATGGTGGCCTTTACCAAAGAGATCGAACGATGGAAGCCCAAATATTGTGGTAATTCTATTTGATGATACAGGTTTTTCTCATTTTGGGTGCTATGGTTCTACTATAGAAACCCCAAATATTGACAAGTTAGCAGAAGGAGGCTTAAGATATACCAATTTCCACACGACTGCAGTATGTTCTGCTACGCGAGCGTGTTTAATGACTGGGAGAAATCATCATGCGGTTGGTATGCGTGTGGTGTCTAATATGGATACAGGTTTTCCAAATACAAGAGGGTATGTTACACCTCATGCAGCAACGATGGCAGAGATCCTACATGAAGAAGGATACATTAATTTTATGTTAGGTAAGTGGCATCTTGCCCCGATGCATCAAGCATCCACCGCAGGTCCATTTGATCACTGGCCCCTCCAACGAGGATTCGATCGATTTTATGGTTTTCTGCAAGGAGAAACTAATCAATTCTATCCAGAATTGACATATGATAATCACCATATTGATCCCCCATATGGTCCGGAAGAAGGCTATCATGTATCCGAAGATCTTGTTGATCAAGCTATGGGTTTTATCCGTGATACAAAGTCTATTCGACCAGACCGTCCATTCTTTACCTATTTAGCGTTTGGAGCAACTCATGCACCGCATCAAGCGCCTCAAGAGTATCTTGATAAGTATCGTGGTCGCTTTGATGCGGGGTGGGATATAATTCGGGAAGAATGGTACCAAAGGCAACTTAAGATGGGAGTAATTCCTGAAGGTACAGAATTGGCACCACGTAACCCAGGGGTACAACCATGGGAAAAATTGTCAGAAAACCAGAAGAAGTTTGCTATACGCCTTCAGGAAGCATTTGCAGCGTTTCTTGATCATACAGATCATCAAATTGGAAGGTTAATCTCCTTTCTTGAAGAGATGGGAGAACTTGATAATACAATAGTTGTTTTATTATCAGATAATGGGGCTAGCCAAGAAGGTGGGGCAGCTGGTACCATTGATGAAATGAAATTTTTCAATCGAATTTTGGAAAATCCTGATAAAATGATTGACAGGTTAGATGATATTGGAGGACCAAACAGCCACTCTAACATTCCATGGGGTTGGGCACAAGCTGGAAACGCACCGCTTAAATGGTATAAGGGAAACACATTTGGTGGTGGAATTAGAGATCCTTGTATTATCCATTGGCCAAAACATATTCAAGATCGCGGGGGTATTCGCAACCAATTTCACCATGTTTCAGATATTCTACCAACGATCTTAGAAATTCTTGAAATTGAACATCCATCTAGTGTCAAAGGGATTAGTCAGATGCCTATAACCGGCACACCAATGGGATATACATTTGATTCACCAAATGAACCTAGTAAGAAAGCAGCACAATATTTTGAAATGTTTGCCCACCGCGGTATCTGGGCTGATGGATGGAAAGCTGTGACGTATCATCAAATGGGTAAACCAATAAGCGATAAAGAATGGGAGTTGTATCATGTAGCCAAGGATTTTTCTGAGTGCCACAACCTTGCCGAAGAAAAACCTGATAAGTTGCGAGAAATGATTAATTTATGGTGGACAGAAGTAGGAGACTATGGAGTATTACCACTCGAACTTACTCCAGGATTTCCTGTTAATTTCAGACCCGGAACTCCACATGCTACACGGAGTTACACCTATTATCCTCCTATTTCCCATATACCCGGAGAAGCGGGTCCTCCTTTTGGAAACCGTAGCTGGGATATGACTGCTGAGATCCAGCGTTTGAATGAAACTGATGAAGGGGTTCTTTTTGCGCTTGGAACTCAAAATAGTGGGATTAGCTGGTATATAAAGGATAATCATCTCGTATTTGACTATAACTACTTTACCGATCATCATATCGTTCGTTCAGATCGGGTATTACCCACAGGAGATTTTAAGGTAGGGGTACGATTTATACGAGATAAAAGGAAAGGTCATATTATTCTTTTTATTAATGATGAAGAGTGCGGAACTATTACTGTACCGCAGATCATGGGAGCGATATCATCAATTGGAATTGACATAGGAAGAGATGTTTTATCAGCAGTTAGTCCTGAGTATAAAGTACCTTTTGAATTTCCAGGCATCATTCGGAAACTTCACGTTGATGTACCTAAATATAGACCACCTGCAAAAAAGCGTGAAGATGAGGAGATTCAGAAACGGGTAGAAATGCATAGACAGTAAAATCTTACATAAAAAATTTTTTTGCTTTTTTTATTTTTTAAGCTTAAGATGGATGTTTGGATCAAGTTATGATAAATTCGTAAAAAATTAAACCTTATAAAATTCATTTCATTACTGCACAAGTTCAAATAAGTTTCATTAATATTTAATGAATTAAAATAAAGAGGAAAAAAACTATGAAAAGTTATGAGCCATTCAAGGGTAAGATTGGACTCACCACTGAAGAATCGACTCCTTGGTGGCCTTTACCGAAGAGATCGAACGATGGAAGCCCAAATATTGTGGTAATACTCTTTGATGATACTGGTTTTTCTCATTTTGGTTGCTATGGTTCTACTATAGAAACACCAAATATAGATAAGTTAGCTGAAAGAGGGTTAAGATATACAAATTTTCATACGACTGCGTTATGTTCTCCCACCCGAGCATGCTTAATGTCTGGACGGAATCATCATGCTGTTGGTATGCGCGTTGTGTCTAATATGGATACAGGATTCCCAAATACAAGAGGGTATGTTACACCCCATGCCGCAACCATGGCAGAAATCCTACATGAAGAAGGATATATTAATTTTATGTTGGGTAAGTGGCATCTTGCCCCAATGCATCAAGCATCCACCGCAGGACCATTTGATCACTGGCCTCTCCAACGGGGCTTTGATCGATTTTATGGTTTTTTGCAAGGAGAGACTAATCAATTCTATCCTGAGTTAACGTATGATAATCATCACATTGATCCACCATATGGTCCAGAAGATGGGTACCATGTTTCTGAAGATCTTGTTGATCAATCGATGGGGTTCATCCGAGATACAAAATCAATACGACCAGATCGTCCATTCTTTATGTATTTAGCGTTTGGAGCAACTCATGCCCCTCATCAAGCGCCACAAGAGTATCTTGATAAATATCGTGGTCGTTTTGATGCTGGATGGGATGTTATAAGGGAAGAATGGTACCAAAGGCAACTTAAGATGGGAATTATTCCACCAGGGACAGAATTGGCACCTCGTAACCCCGGAGTACAACCATGGGATGATTTGTCAGAAAACCAGAAGAAGTTTGCAATTCGATTACAGGAAGCATTTGCAGCATTCCTTGATCATACAGATCATCAAATCGGGCGTTTAGTATCTTTTCTTGAGGAGATGGGAGAGCTCGATAATACATTATTACTTGTATTATCAGATAATGGGGCAAGCCAAGAAGGGGGGGCAGCTGGTACAATAGATGAAGTGAAATTTTTTAATCGGATATTAGAAAATCCTGATAAAATGCAAGATAGACTGGATGATATTGGAGGACCAAACAGCCATTCGAACTATCCATGGGGTTGGGCTCAAGTAGGAAACACACCGCTTAAATGGTATAAGCAAAACACTTTTGGTGGTGGAGTTAGAGATCCTTGCGTCATTCATTGGCCAAAACGTATTAAAGATCGTGGTGGAATTCGTAATCAATTTCACCATGTTTCCGACATTCTACCGACTATCTTAGAACTACTTGAAATTGAACATCCATCTAGTGTCAAAGGGTACAGTCAGATGCCAATAACTGGAACACCAATGACATATACATTTGATTCTCCAAATGAACCTAGTCAGAAAGCAGTACAATATTTTGAAATGTTTGCCCACAGAGGTATTTGGGCTGATGGATGGAAAGCAGTGACGTATCATCAGATGGGAAAACCTATAAGCGATAGTGAGTGGGAATTGTACCATATAGCAGAGGATTTTTCGGAGTGCCATAATCTGGCCAAGGAAAAACCTGATAAACTGAGAGAGATGATTAATCTCTGGTGGACAGAAGCTGGGGATCATGGAGTATTACCACTCGATCTTGATCTAAGGTTTCCTATCAATTTTCGACCAGGAACTCCGCATTTCACTAGGAGTTACACATATTATCCTCCTATTTCCCATATACCACCAGAAGCGGGTCCCCCTTTTGGAAACCGTAGCTGGGTTATGACTGCTGATATCCAACGTTTGAAAGAAAGCGATGAAGGTGTTCTTTTCTCACTTGGAACCCAAAATTGTGGGATTACCTGGTATATAAAAGATAATCATCTTGTATTCGACTATAACTTCTTTACAGATCACCATATTGTTCGTTCAGATCGGGTATTACCCACAGGAGATTTTAAGGTAGGAGTACAATTTATACGAGATGGTAGGAAGGGTCACATTATTCTTTCTATTAACGGTGAGGAGTGCGGAACTATTACTGTACCGCAGATATTGGGAATGATATCGTCAATTGGAATAGACATTGGAAGGGATATTTTATCAGCGGTTAGCCCAGAGTATAAGGTGCCATTTAAATTTCCGGGTATCATTCGGAAAATTCAAGTTGATGTACCTAAATATAGACCACCAGCAAAGAAACGTGAAGATGAGGAGATTAATACACGGGCAGAGCTACATAAACAGTAAATTCTAAATTTACATTAAATCCTATATATTTTTTTTTATTTCTTTTCTAATTTTAATAAAATCAAACCTTAATAATTTCATTTCATTTACCTATGAGTCTATACTATAAAAATTAAAGAAATAATTAATGCAAAGGAAATTAAAAATGAAACATTATGAAGAATTTAAGGGTGTCATCGGGCGCACAGATGAAGAATCTACTCCATGGTGGCCTAAACCAAAGCGAAACGTTAAGAATAGTCCTAATATCCTTTTAATGTTGTTTGATGATACGGGATTTGGGCAATTTGGCTGTTATGGCTCACCAATCGAAACGCCAAATATCGACAAATTATCTAAAGGAGGTTTACGCTTCACTAACTTCCACACCACTGCCATATGTTCTGCTACCCGAGCCTGTTTGTTGACAGGACGGAATCATCATTCTGTTGGAATGAGGATCGTTTCAAATTTCGATATGGGGTATCCAAGTGGTCGTGGACATTCAACACAACATGCAGCAAATATAGCAGAAATACTTAAAGAAGAAGGCTATGCTACCTATATGGCAGGTAAATGGCATCTTGCTCCAATGAATGATGCTACCGCAGCTGGACCCCATACGCATTGGCCTCTCAACCGAGGATTTGATCGATTCTATGGATTTTTACAAGGAGAGACAGATCAATTTTATCCAGAGTTATTAAATGATAATCATTTCATTGATCCTCCATACAGTCCTGAGGAGGGTTATCATGTTACAAAAGACCTTGTTGACCAATGCATGAGATTTATACGTGATCTGAAGTCAATACGACCAGATCGACCTTTCTTCCAATATTTAGCATTTGGAGCTACTCATGCACCTCATCAATCACCTATAGAGTTTCGGGAAAAATATCGCGGTCGATTTGATGCTGGTTGGGATGTTATTAGAGAAGAGGTGTATAAAAGACAACTCGAGAGAGGAATAATTCCTGAAGGTACTGAATTGGCTCCTCGTAACCCTGGAGTAGAGCCTTGGGATAGCTTATCTGAAAACCAGAAAAAATTTGCTTGTCGATTGCAAGAAGCATTTGCTGCCTTCCTTGATCATACAGACTATCATATTGGACGACTTATCTCTTTTCTAGAAGAAATGGGTGAATTAGATAATACTATAGTTATCTTGCTTTCCGATAATGGAGCTAGTCAAGAAGGACAAGCCACTGGATTGATGCATGAGATGAAATATTTCAATCGCATGGAGGAAGATGTTGACGCTATGGTAGAGCATCTCGACGATATTGGTGGTCCTCATAGCCATTCGAACTATCCATGGGGTTGGGCGCAAGCAGGGAACTCACCACTTAAATGGTATAAGCAAGACACTTTTGGTGGAGGTATTAGAGACCCCCTTATTATAAATTGGCCCAAAGAAATTAAAAATCCTGGTGATATTCGTACTCAATACCATCATGTTACTGATATTGTCCCGACTATCCTTGAATTGCTCGAAATTGAATTACCATCATCAGTTAAAGGCTTTAGTCAAATGCCCATCCACGGTAAATCAATGGCTTATACGTTCAATGCCCCTAATGAACCCACTCATAAAAAAGTGCAATATTTTGAAATGTTAGGGCATAGAGGCATTTGGTCTAATGGTTGGAAAGCAGTAACTTACCATGAAAGGGGAGCACCATTTGAGGATAAGGAATGGGAACTTTATCACATTGAAGAAGATTTTTCAGAATGCCACAATTTAGCAAGAGAAAATCCTGAAAAACTTCGGGAACTTATTGATTTATGGTGGGCAGAAGCTGGGAAGTATGGTGTCTTACCGCTTATTAATCGTGGAGGAAGTAGAGCAAGGGCAGGCATGATGAAGGCAATCTTTAGATCTGGAACTCCGCATGCCAATTTTAGTTATACATATTACCCACCCATCTCCCATATCCCTATGGGGCCTGGTCCTATGTTAGGTATGCCTAGCTGGACAATTACAGCAAAAGTTACTAGATCTAGTGAGAGTGATGACGGAGTATTACTTGCAACGGGAACACAGAATTGTGGCTTAAGTTGGTATATTAAGGATAATCAATTGGTTTTTGATTATAACTTATTTTCAGATCATCACATCGTTCGTTCGAATAGAACTGTACCTACAGGAGAGTTCACACCCGAGGTAAAACTGAAACAAAACGGTAAAAAATCGAGCATTAGTCTTTTTATTGACGGACAAGAGTGCGGGAATATATCAATACCTCCGATGGCAAGGGCATTATCAACAACAGGAACGGATATAGGAAGGGACCTTCTATCAGCAGTCAGTCCGGATTATAAAGTACCATTCGAATTTAAGGGGGAAATTAAACAAGTTAATATTGAGCTCCCCATGCTTAAATCCCAAAAAGAGATGCTGGAACATCTCGAAACGAGAGAAAGAATAGAAAATTCCCGACAATAAACATATATAAAACCTATAACCTCTAAATTTGAATAATTTACTTATCCTTTTTCTTTTCTAATTTTTTAAAATTAAACTTTAAAATCAAAATTTCATTTACCTAAGAGTCATACTATAAAAATTAATGAAATAATAAATCAAGAGGAATTTAAATATGAAAAATTATGAAGAATTCAAGGGTAAAATTGGTCGTACATATGCTGAATCTACTCAATGGTGGCCTAAACCAAAGCGAACTGTGGAGGATAGTCCTAATGTCATTGTAATATTATTTGATGATACAGGCTTTGCCCATTTTGGGTGTTACGGCTCTCCGATTGAAACTCCGAATATAGACAAGTTAGCTGAGGGAGGTTTAAGATATACCAATTTTCATACAACAGCATTATGCTCTCCTACCCGAGCTTGTTTATTGACTGGACGTAATCATCATTCCGTTGGGATGAGAATAATTTCAAGTTATGATTTAGGATTTCCTAGTGGTCGTAGTTACTCAACACAGAATGCTGCAAATATAGCGGAAATCCTTCAGGAAGAGGATTATGCCACTTATATGGCAGGTAAATGGCATCTCGCCCCAATGGGGAATACATCAGCAGCTGGACCACATACCCATTGGCCTCTCAATCGAGGATTTGATAGGTATTATGGATTTTTAGAAGGAGAGACAAATCAGTTCTTTCCCGAGTTAACATATGATAATCATCACATTGCTCCTCCATATGGTCCAGAGGAAGGATACCATCTTACTGAAGACCTAATTGACCATTCTATAGGTTTTATACGTGATCTAAAATCATTGCGACCAGATCGTCCCTTCTTCCTATATTTACCATTTGGAGCAACTCATGCGCCTCATCAATCACCATTGGAGTTTCGTAAAAAATATCGTGGTCGGTTTGACGCTGGCTGGGATGTTTTTAGAGAAGAAGTGTACAAAAAGCAATTGGAAATGGGAATTATTCCTGAAGGTACTGAATTAGCACCTCGAAATCCTGGAGTAGAACCTTGGGAGAACCTATCTGAGAATCAGAAAAAATTTGCCTGCCGTTTACAAGAGGCATTTGCTGCGTTCCTTGATCACACAGACCATCATATTGGGCGATTAATGACTTTCCTTGAAGAAATGGGTGAAATGGATAATACAATAATCATCTTAACTTCTGATAATGGCGCTAGTCAGGAAGGACTTGCAACAGGATTAATGGATGAGATGAAATACTTCAATCGATTGGAAGAAGATGTTGATGCGCTCCAGGACCGTCTAGATGATATTGGAGGCCCTAATAGCCACAGCAACTATCCTTGGGGTTGGGCTCAGGTTGGAAATACTCCATTAAAGTGGTATAAGCAAAATACTCATGGTGGAGGTATTCGCGATCCTTTAATCATTAAATATCCCAAATTAATTCAAGATCTTGGAGGCATTCGTAATCAGTATCACCATATTATTGATATTGTTCCAACCATTCTTGAGTTATTAGATATTGAGTTGCCACCATCAGTTAAAGGATTTAGCCAAATGCCCATTCACGGTACATCAATGTGTTATACATTTAATAACCCAAATGAATCCACTCATAAAAACGTGCAGTATTATGAAATGTTAGGCCATAGGGGTATATGGGCTGATGGCTGGAAAGCAGTCACTCACCATGAACCAAGAACTCCGTTCGATGAGAGCGAGTGGGAATTATATCACGTTGATAAAGACTTTTCTGAATGCCACAACCTAGCTAAAGAAAATCCTAAAAAGCTTCGGGAACTTATTGACTTATGGTGGGCAGAAGCTGGAAAATATGGAGTATTACCTCTCGTTGATTTGGCCACTATTAACAGACAAGATTTTGTACGTGTAATGTTTAGACCTGGAACTACCCATGGCAATCTTAGTTATCGATATTACCCTCCTATCTCCCATATTCCAAATATGCCAAGTCCAAATTGGGGAATGCCTAGTTGGATAATGTCAGCTAAAATCAATAGAGCAAGTGAGAATGATGAAGGTGTATTGCTAGCAACGGGAACACAAAATTCTGGTTTAAGCTGGTATATTAAAGATGGCCATGTGGTATTTGATTATAATTATTTTACAGACCATAAAATTATTCGTTCTGACCGTCCTGTGCCGACCGGTGATTTTACAACCGAAGTAAAATACGTAAGAAAAGAAAAAGATTCGAACGTTACTCTCTCCATTGATGGGCAGGAATGTGGGAAAATGACGATACCATTCATGTTAAACCTTATGTCGACAACTGGGATGGACGTTGGGAAGAATACATTATCAGCTGTCAGTCCAGAATATAAAATCCCATTTGAGTTTACAGGGAACATAAAGCGTATTGATATTGCACTTCCGATGTTTAAATCTAAAAAAGAAATCCGCGAATTTCTAGAAATGAAAGAACGAGTAGGGAGATCTAGAGACTAATCGGTGTAGAAGCCCATAAACTCAAAATTTTGTTAAATATTTTTTTTCATTTTTTCTAACTATCTTTCAAATAATAACCTATTATCTAAAGAAATATATTTTAGAATAGATTTTAATAGATATATGTAGAAATAAATTTGGGTTTTATACTAATTATTACTAAATCATGAGTTCAAGGAGAAATAAAAGAGATTATTACGACGTGCTGGGAGTAAGCAAAGATGTTTCGGAGAAAGACATCAAATTGGCTTATAGGCGCTTAGCTAGAAAACTGCATCCTGATTTAAATAAGGATGATCCTAATACTAAAGATAAATTTATAGAGCTTCAAGAAGCTTACGAAGTTTTAAGTGATACTCAAAAAAGGAGCAATTACGATCGCTTCGGCTTTAGCGGCGTGGATGTAGATATGAGTGATATCTTTAGCGGAGGTGTTCCAGGTATAAATGAGCTTTTCAAATCAATATTCGGGGATTTTGGAGGCTTTGGGGGATTTAATGATTTTGGAACTACGCGTGGAAGAACTCGACAACGCCGAGTAGTTGGACAAGATATCGAAGATATCGTTGAGATTAGTTTTGAAGAAGCTATGTTTGGAGTAAAACAGGTTATTCAGGTAGAGCGCTATATTCCCTGTTCTGACTGTGAAGGTACGGGAGCAGAAAGTAATTCTGGCGTAGAATCGTGCCCTAAATGTCAGGGAGCAGGAAAGGTGAGAACAATGACACGCTCTGGATTTGGTACAATAATACGGGAAACTGAATGTTATAATTGCGGGGGAACTGGAGAAATAATTAAAAAGAAATGTAAAGTCTGTAAGGGAGAAAAAATGGTCCCTGAGGAAAAGAAAATGCATGTTAATATTCCACCTGGAGTGGAAAATGGGGTACACCTAAAAGTACAAGGTGGCGGTCATATTCCTTCCCGACAAGCTATTCCCGGAGACTTATATCTCAGAATTCAAATAAGCCCTAATAATAATTTTATTAGAAGAGGGAACGATCTTTACACGAAAGCTGATATTGATATTGTTACAGCTATCTTAGGAGGAAAAGTTGTAATACCTACATTAAGTCATAAAAACAAAGTAATTAAAGAGAAAGAGTTATCGGTACCAGCGGGAACTCAGCATGGAACAGAGTTCAGAATACGTAATAGAGGATCTGCATATTTGCGAGGAAAAGGAAAGGGGGATCAGTATGTGGTTATGAATATTTTAATTCCTAAAAAAATTTCTGCCGAACAAAAGGAACTACTTGAAAAATTCAATGATTTAAGTGAAAAATAACTATTTATTATATGTATACCTTAGATATACGTATATATCTAATACGTTACATAAAAAATGCTGTTTTTACCCAATTATGATTTAATTTTTTATGTCTAGAATATTCAGATATTATTTTCATTAATTAATTAAAGGTTTAACTAGATTGATAGATAGTACTATCGATTAGATTTCAACAAGCAATCTCAAGATTGAATAAACAAACAAAATTATTTTATTGTAACAAAATGTAAATGGTCAAAATTAAATAAACCATTAAAAAAATAATTTGAACAACTAATATTTATAATTGAAAGGAATTAAATAGAATAATTTTCTCTTAATTGTGGTAATAAATAGTACTATCTAAAAAAAGAGTGATGATATTATGCCAAAAAGAGTGGATTCGAAAAGATTAAGGTCTGCACATCAAACTGATCAAGCGATTCTCATGCATTTAAAGAAACAGCAAAAGCCAATTACATTCTATAATCTTTATAAAGACTTAAATTTCTCATCAGGGAAAACTCAGACCGCTCTCAAAAGATTACAAGAAAGGAAAAAGGTATTTTTAAAAAAACGGGTAAAAAGATTTGAAAATTTAGTGTGGTTTAAAGATTTTGATATTAAATCTGATGTTATTGATTTGGAGCTCGAAAATGAGATTATTTTTCCAATACATCTAAACCGTACCATTGGTAATATCTTACAAGAAATCCCAGAATTATCTTTAGAATACTTTGATTTAAATGATTTGTTTAAAAAAGCCATAATTTACTTTTTCCAAAAGGAAATCTCAGATGATTTAAGAAATGACGCAATAAAGCAAGCAATAGAAAAAGGTAAGATATCTGAGACTTTAGGAGAACAGATACTAGGAGTGTGATTAAGATCTCTGATAAAAAAGATTTAAAAGATGAGGATTTTAAGCTTTTAAAAGATTTATTTGGAAAGTCAGAAGAACAAAAAGATTCCATTGAAGAAAGTAAGGATTTCATAGCACCTAAAAGAAATGCTATAACTGATACTAAAACAACTAAAGTGATGCTCCAAATCGATGATAAATCTGAATTACTAGCCCAAAATGAATTAATTGATAATAAAAAGAGCAATGAGCCTGATAAGGTTAAGAATAAGATTAAAAAGAAGGAAATCCTAGCTCAAATCTATGAATCTCTTCCTTTAATCCGAGAGAACAACATTTTACTTAAAGAAATAGCTCAAAACCTTCAAACAATAGATTTTAAATTTAAATCCCTAATGCAAGGACCAATTAAAATTAAAATTATGAAATAAATTCAACTTTATACATTAGAATATCATCATATTTCATTATTAAAACTTATTCTAAAGTGTTACACTAAGGCATTATATATACGCCATATGTGTTATGAAAAGCCACAGGGAATCTTCTATTACAACTTTATTCTTTTATTTGGATATGCAATATGTGGTCTTTTGACAATAAAACTTTCTTTAAGATCTCTGCTCATTCGATGTGCTATTTCAATAGGAATTCCAAACGCTAAATAATTTGGAGGAAACCAGTAATTGCCCGTAGGATCCGTTGGTCCAACTGTAATATAATTACTTGGATGTTTCTCTGCCATTCCAGTAGGAAATGTAACAAATGTAGCACAAGAGGGCCCCCATGGGATATGAATATCAAATGAATTTGAAGGTCTAAAGTTTGCTAAACTACAAAGATTTCTTATTTTCTCTGCTTCTCCAAAGCAAAGAATTGCTTTGGGTTTTATTTCTTCATCAACCAAATTTTCACATGCTCCAATGACGATATATTTTCCAAGAGGGGTAATTTTACCTACTGAACCTAAACTTTCTTCTGCAATTTCAGGTGTTGCGAGTAGAAATTCTGCAGCTCCATTTCTAAAGTTTTCTGAACCAGTTGATAAAAAATATTTTAGGTTTGAGAAAAAGTTTTTAAATCCAAACCAAGCCTGGCCACCAGGGCAACATCCTTCTAATACATCATCACCAATATAAATAGAATGATTCTCACTGTTTACGCTTAAAGAGAATATTCCATAAGCAATACAGCGATTGATCTTTCTTATAGGAATAGCACCATTAGGTACAGTTTCAGAACCATAAATACATAATGGTCTCGTTTCTAATTTTCCAGCCTTTATAATATTTTCTCCAATCTCTTTAATAGTTGAATTTTCCATAATTTAATTTGAGAATTTTTTTTATTTGTAAGATTATTTGGGATTTTATGATTAATAAATCTACTACTGTGGATCTTTAGAAAGAAAGGAATTATTTTTAAATTAGAAAATCTAATTAAAAAGTAGAAATTCGTATAATAATGAGTTCGATAATAAATTATGCTCTGGAAGTGTGATAAATGCAGCGCTGAATTCGAATTGGACGACTTTCCAGAGGATGATTTTTCATGTCCTGATTATGGAGCTGATGATGGAACATTTAGCTTGCTGGGTTAACCAAGTGTCTAATTTTTTAAGTTTTCTAATCTAATTCTTAGCTAATTTAATCTTAAGGAAACATTAGAAATGTATTGCTTGGAGATTTAATTTTAACAAAAGATTTTTAAAACACAAATCTCTTTAATTGCTATATAATTTAGTCAATTCTTATTGGGATGAGAAATGAAAGATAAATACAATTTTGATGAGATTATCGATCGAAAAAATTCTCGTTGTCATAAATGGGATGGTGAGAATCCTATGTATCGGAAATCTGAAAACTTACTGCCTCTATGGGTCGCTGACATGGATTTTCAATCTCCAAAGCCTATTATTGATGCACTTATCAAACGTGCCAAACATGGGTTTTTTGGCTATACATTTTTTCCAGATGAGTATTACGAGGCAGTAATTAATTGGTTTCAACGACGTTATAATTGGAAATTAGAAAAAAATTGGATTATCTATACTCCAGGAGTGCTCCCCGGTTTATGTCTTTCTGTTCAGGCTTACAGTGAACCTGGTGATAAGGTAATAATCCAAACTCCCGCATATCCTCCATTTGTTTCTTCTGTTAAAGACAACGGTTGTAAACCATTGATAAATCCTTTAAAGCTTACAAATAGTCGATACGAGATGGATTTTGAAGATTTAAAAGAAAAAGTCAAGGACCCAAAAGTTAAAATGATTATATTATGCAATCCACACAATCCAACAGGAAGAGTGTGGACAAAGGAAGAATTAACTCAATTTGGAGAGATATGTTTAGAAAATCAAGTTTTAGTCATCTCAGATGAGATTCATGCTGATATAATCTACCCAGGGAGTCACAATTTTACTGCTTTTGCATCTATCTCGGATGAATTTGCCCAAAATTCAATAACTTGTACATCTCCAAGTAAACCATTTAACTATCCTAGCTTAAAAGTTTCTAATATCATCATTCCAAATTCGAAACTGCGAGGCAAATTTATTATACAGAGGACCAAGCTTCATATTAGAGATCCTAATAGTTTTGCATCTGTAGTAGTGGAAGCCACCTATAATGAATGTGAAGATTGGCTAGAAGAATTGTTAATGTATATCAAGCAAAACTTAGAATTTCTAAAGTCTTTTATTAAACAAAATCTTCCACGGGTAGAGGTCATTGAACCAGAGGGAACTTACCTCGTATGGCTTGACTTTCGAGATTTCGGATACAGTACAAAAGAATTAACTAATATTATAAAGGGAAAAGCAAAAGTAGCACTTGAGGATGGATTCTTATTCAGTAAAGACGGGAGGGGTTTTCAGCGCATAAATATTGCCTGCCCACGCTCAATCTTAGAGGAAGCATTAACCAGAATATCTACCGCTTTCAATAGTGAATAATTTCGGCTTAAATCAATATTTTACCATTTATTATACACATCCTCAGCAAATCCTAACATTCGATTGACCTCTATTTTGGTACCATCATCAAGAATAAAAAATCCTGAAAAATACCCAAATACTTGGTGCTGTATCGATTTTATTACCATAAAGTTAAGCTTTGAATTTCTATCGATTAAAGGTTCAAAATCCATTTCAAACCTTCCATCATTGCTGCTAAATTTCCAAGGTTTCATGTAATCATTAGTATCTATATGGAATGTAACTTCATCAATTTTGTGTCCTACGCGATTATAAAATAGAAGATTTTCACTGGCATATGATCTATCAGAAAAACCATACCCAATATTCCACCCAATAGGTGTACCATCGTCTAATTTTCCAGATGCTGACCCCCAATACCATCTATTTTTATACGTCCAAACTCCTCGACCCCAATCAAGAACACCCATGCTAGTATCTTCGGAGAATTTATAAGTATTATCGCCAACCTTAACGGTTCCCATTGCGGGCATACAGTTAACTTTCTGATTATAATAAAATCGCGTAGGGTTCTTTTTCCATGGTGTCGCAATCACCATAGTGTCCATCATATGGTCTTGATAAAGAGATAATCCTACTTTTAATCCTTGTCCTTTATTAAAGTCAGGAAAATCAAAATTAAGAACTCTACCGTTTGGTTTTCTTTCAAAAAAAACTTTAATACCTTTCTCTGCGATTGTTACGTTTCCTTCTTCAGATGATTCAGGTAAATTAAATTTACCTTTAGTAAACTTAACTAAAGTTCCATCTTGTATACAAGTTTTTTCTTTAAAATCTAACCATACTGCAGATAATAACCCAGCAAACCCCAAATCAGCCACAGTCAAGGTCACACAGTATTCAGGGTTTGATATGGAATAATAATCCCATTCTTTAATTCTTAGGGGACCTGCTTTAATATTTTCACGATTATATTTTAATAAAGGTTTTCTTGCCCATCCTTTTTGGATTAACTCCCCATTTTCATCCAATAAATTGGAAGGATCTACTATTTCATTTTGCATCAATACCATCCCTCTTTCTATTTAATAAAATTATAGGGTTTGTAGTATTAAATTTTTGTTAATAATAATTTAATACCCTATGGAAAAATTATAAGAAATCATTAATTTATCCTTATAATACCGAAATATAACTCAAATGGAAAAATATTAAAATGTCAGATTGTAATCAAGAAAGTCTTAGTAAGGATTGCGCTTGTACTTACTCCAGTTGTTCCAGAAGGGGAAAGTGCTGTGAATGCGTTAAATATCATTTGGCAATGAACCAATTGCCAGGTTGTGCTTTTGCAAAAATATCGAAGGACGCTGAACGATCTTATAACAGAGATTTTGAATATTTTGCTAAACTAGTAGCAGAAAAATAAATCTTCTCTTTTTTTTTTAATATTCTGCAGAAAAAGGAAGAACACCTGAGAGAAATACCCGCCTTTCTGTAGTATTTCCGTCACCAGAGAATACTTGAGGCATCAATCTAAGCGGCCTACCTAAAGCTCGTTCCAAGTAGCTCATCGCTTTCATTTGGCCTTGCACCAAGATCCCAGCTCGTTCCAACCTTTCCTTTCTGCAATTTCTTTGGCTTATTTCCAAATCATCAATATACGCAAGAAGGCAGTGCCGTTTCAGTTGCAAAGGCACGATTTTCATCGTGGTAGTTATCTACATCTTGCTTGGAATGTGAGGCGAGGTTCCTCAGTTGGTTAAACCAACCGTAAGTCCTCTTCTCTCATTTGTTCAATTTCAAAAAAGATATTTAAACTTAAAAATTTAACTTTATTAGATATTTTTCAAATTTTAACTAAAATAAGAAGAAATAGAATTATGGTGAGATATAATGCCTTTAAAAATGCATGAAAACGAGACCATGACTCCAAGAGAAAGAGTGGAGGCTTGTCTTTCAATAAAAGAGCCAGATAGAGTTCCAATTACACCGTCATTTCATTGTGCTCAAGCAAGACTTACAGGAATGACAGTTGAGGAGTTTTTTTTTGATATCCCGAAAGCATATGAAGCTACTAAAAAAGTGTGGGATATGTTTGGTGGTTTTGATCTTTATTCTGGAGGTTCTCCTATATTTGGCTATTATGCACCCATCCCCAACTCCCATAGTATGATGTACTTCGATTGGACGCTACCAAAAGGCAATACACCTGAGCAAATGCATGAAAAGGAAATTATGAAACGTGATGACTATGATCTTGTTATTAAAAAGGGATTTAAACCGTTTATAAAACGACCCGAAGTACAAAAGGATTTTGTTAAATGTTTACTTGAAACTTCTAAGCTAGACACAAAAGAATGGCTCAAAGAAATGGATGTAATGCCACTTGCCGAAGCATTTATCGAACCTCCCGTGGATATGATCTCTTTTCTGAGAAGTTTTAATAAATTCTTAATGGATGTAGTTGAAATCCCCGATAAAGTTATAACAGCTTGTGAGGCAACTGAAAAAGAACTTTTAAGGACGTTAGATCCTCAATTTAAAGCAGCTAAACGCGAAGGAGAAATGCAAATGTGCCTTTTTGGATTTTCAAGAATAGCAACAAATCATATTTCTCCAAAGAAATTTGATCTGTTCTGGCCACATATTAAAAGAATCTCTGAATATATAATAAAAAATGGATTTATTGTTCAATATCATATAGATAATGATTATACAGATGTCTTAGAATATTTTACAGAATTTCCTAAGGGTAAAATAATGTTTCATTTAGATATGACAGATATTTTCAAAGCTAAAGAAATTTTAGGAGACCGTGCTTGCTTAATGGGAAATGTTCCTCCGCAAATCACAGGACGCGGAACGCCTCATGACGTTGAAAAGTATTGTAAAAAACAGATTGAAGGATGTATGGAGGGGGGAGGCTACATGTTAGGTTCTTCATGTGTGTTGCCTGATGAGATTCCTGCAGAAAATCTTAAAGCTATGAAAGATTGTGTAATGAAATACGGTTTTTATAAAAAATAAGTATCTTTAACTAATAATGGGGTAAAATTTAATGAGTGATGAATTAGTAAATGCTATGGCAGATTTACAGAGAAGTAAAGTATACGAAATTGTGAGAAATGAAATTGAAAAGGATACCGATCCTTTAAAAATTATCGAAGGGCTTTCTCAAGGGTTAAAAAAAGTAGGGGAGTATTTCGATAAAAAAGAGTATTTCTTAGCTGAGTTAATAACGGGAGGAGATATTTTTGAAACTATATATCAAGAAATTAAACCGGTTCTAGAAAAGAAAAACGTTGAGACTCAAATTAAAGGAAAAATAATACTTGGAACCGTTCAAGGAGATGTTCATGATATTGGTAAAAATATAGTTAAAACAATTCTAACTGTCTCAGGATTTCATGTAGAAGATTTGGGAGTTGATGTACCTCCTGAAAGATTTATTGAAGCACTTAAACAAACCGATGCCAAAATCATTGCGTTATCAGCTCTTCTTACAATTGCAATAGATTCCGTAGAAGAAATTATTAAACTCTTACGAAAAGAAGATCTCCGAGATAAAGTAAAAATAATCGTTGGAGGGAGTGCATTTTCAAAAGAATTAGTTAAAAATTTAGATGTAGATGCGTTTGGAATAGATCCTATGGATGCATTAAAAAAATGTCAGCAATTTTTGGAATAGTCATCTAAAAAGAATAACTCCATATTATACAGAAAATGAGCACTATTTTTATTTTATTTAATTTTTATTAAAATTTTACTTCAATCAATTAATAATTATAACTTCTATCACAAGGAGTTCTATTTTTCTAAGTCCTAAGCTTTAAAGTAGTAACTCAAATATAATAATACTGAATTAAAGATAAAACTAATAATATTAAATGGTGTAAAATAAAATGACCGAAAAAGAACTTAGAGAAATTGTAAATGAGTATTCAAGAGGTTACGCTATAGGATTTCTTGTATTTTAATTAAATAAAAAAATAAAAACCTTTTTTTCTCTTATTTTTGTCACGTTTCTATTGCTTTGGTTTTGTTAAAAAGTTAGAATGATTAAAAGTAACTGAAGGATTTATGTTATCAATTAATGATTATAACTACATTGCTAAGAATTCTTCAATTTCAACTGGAATAAATAAAGAATAAAAAATAAAAAAAGAAAAGAAATTTGTTATTAGTTAGTTTATTGAAATGTTTGCTCGATTAAAGAAAAGGTGCTAATAAACCTGCTCCGCCGTTAAAGATTAAGAGAAATGCCATAAAGATTGTAGCTGTTAAGGACATTACTACTAATAGGGTATTGATACTCGGTCCAGCCGTATCTTTGAACGGATCCCCAACAGTGTCCCCAGTAATAGCCGCTTTGTGAGCTTTTGTTCCTTTACCGCCTAGGTTGCCGTCCTCAATCCATTTCTTTGCATTATCCCAGCTACCACCAGCATTGCTCATAAATATAGCAAACACGAAGCCTGATAAAATCGCTCCAGCTAAGAATGCCGCCAATGATGCAACACCAAAGAGAATTCCAACACCAAGAGGTATTGCTATTGACATAATACTTGGTATTATTAATTCTCTTAAGGCTCCTTTAGTGGCAATATCGATACATCTGTTGAAATCAGCTGGTTCTTCACCGGTTAATATTTTCGGATTTTCTTCAAATTGTCTCCTTATCTCGCGCACCATCTTGCCAGCGTTTCTCTGAACTGCAAGTACTAAAATTGCAGAGAAAATCGCGGGTACTACAACTCCGATGAATGCTCCTATTAACACAGAAATAGAAAGTAAATCGATTACCTCAATGCCAGCTTCTTGAGCAAATGAATACATCAACGCTAAAACTGTCAAGTTTGCAGCTCCGATAGCGAAACCTTTAGTAATAGCTTTGGCAGTATTCCCTGCTGAATCCATTTTATCAGCAACACGGATAACATCATCACCAAGATCGCCTTGTTCTGCGATACCTCGGGCATTATCACATATAGGGCCATAAGCATCATTAGCTACTATCGTTCCTACAATAGCTAACATTCCAACAGCTGCCATTGCAACTCCAAAAACTCCATCGAGCCAGTAAGCAATAGCCATGGCAACTACTATACCAACAGCAGGGGGACCTACACTTAAAAGACCGTATGAAAATCCAGAAAGGATTACGACGGCATCTCCTTCTTCTGCAGCATGTGCAATCTTACTTGTTGGTTTTTTATCTTCTCTAGTGTAATAATCACTAGTAAATCCAATTACTATACCACAAGCAAGACCTATTACAGTTGCTAAATAGTTTCTCCATAATCGTACTGCTGTTGACGCACTCACTCCAGTAGCCAACACAGCGATCATTATTGCTGCTAATGTAGCATAAAGAAGTGTAGCTAAATAAGTACCAGTGTTTAATGCTTTACCGGGATCATCAGATCCCATCCATTTTATGATGAAAATTCCAATTAAGGATGCAATTAATCCTACTCCACATAAAATTATAGGTAAAATGATAAATAATGGTAATTCAGGTCCAACAATTATAGCTGCTGCTAGAATCATTGCTGCTACGATAGATGCAACATAAGAGTCGAATAAATCACTACCCATTCCGGCAATATCTCCAACATTATCACCAACATTGTCAGCGATGGATGCAGGATTTCTAGGATCATCCTCAGGAAGGGAATATTCTGACTTTCCGACTAGGTCTGCGCCAACATCGGCGGTTTTTGTATATATCCCCCCTCCGCATTTAGCGAATAAGGCTACACTACTTGCTCCAAAACTAAATCCTAAAATAAGAAAAGGACTAGGAATCCATATATACAATAATGATACGCCTATTAAAGCCGCACCTACTACAGCCAAGCCCATTACAGCACCTCCAAAAAAGGCAACATTGAAACCCTCTTTAGTTCCAATTGTACATGCCTGAGCAGCTCTAGTGTTAGCTTTTACACCAACTTTCATGCCAAGCCATCCAGCCCACATTGAAGCGAGAGCTCCAATAACATATGCAAAACTCTGTTCCCAGTTCAAAAACTTAAAAGCTCGAAGTTCGTCTGGAATTGTCGAAGGTAAAAAAAGTAAAGCTATTGCGATAACGATAACGAATATTCCTAATGTCTTATATTGACGTTGAATAAATGTAATAGCGCCAGATTCAATATATCCTGCTACTTCAACCATTCTCTCGTTGCCTGGATCTTCCTTCATTACTTTCTTTTTAAAATAGTAAGCCATTAAAATACTGATAATACCAGCAATTAATGCTACGAATATATAAATAGGTACTTCCATATTTTTTCACATTTTTTTTTCGTATAAAATTTTTAAATTAAATAGGTTATTGTAATTTATCATTAGAATATTAAGATTAAAATCTTACGAATATCTTTATTTTTCCTAATATTTCGGTTATGTTAAGCTACTTAGCCGTTTCTATTTCTTTAAATTATATTGTTAAACAAAAATATTAGCATTAGTATGCTCTATAGGGCATTCGCAAAAGAGGGGCATATAAATCCACGAAAATTATACTAAAAAAATTTATATCCCATAAAAGAGAATACGGAAAAACATTCCATATAATGATAATAGGCCAATCTGAACTGTCCTTATTTAAGGCTTCAACTAATTCATGTAATCCATCGATACCAAATGAAAAAAGAAAGGAAGCTAATTCCCAGATTTCTAGACGAAGGGTTTTTTGAGGATCTTTTTGATGGTATCCTAGAACTAACCGACAATCTTCTATAGCACATTTAATATTTTCCCAGCATATATATCCTATATCTTTCCAAGCGTTTAAAATTATTGTCTCTTCGTCGTGTAAAAACCTAGCATGATCAATAATCTGGTTTTGTCCATAATTGTAGCGACGATACACCATATAACTCATGTCTGCTTTATCATATGACATTAACCCTGCTAATGTCATTAAATCATTATCTTGATCTTTAAGATCAATTGCTTGATAAATATCTGTAGTTATTTTAATTTTTAAGTCATACTCTTCACGAATATGGTCATTAAATTTCTCAAACTTTTTTTGAATCTCATCATACTCATCTAATTTACCAATAATGTTGGTATCGAAACCATAATGAGGAAATGGATATTCTTTGAGCATTTCCATATCATATACTAAAGTTGTAATTGTATCTTCTAAGAAATTATTCTCCCTCAGGAAATCCAGAACTTCTTCCGTTTCATCTCTCAGTCTTTCAAAAGTCCAAATATTCGTATAACTTAATCTCAAGGGATTTACAGAAATATGTACCTCAATATCGTGTTGTTTGCAGCGATTGAGATTTTCGATAAGCTTACTTCCGATTTTTTTTTTATTAACACCATAAATAAAATAGACATCTGCTTCCCCAAGCATCTTTAATGTTTTATCATCAATATATTCAGCTTCACCTTCATTCTCGTCGTTTAGAGATTGTCCATAAGTCCATATGCCAAAATCTGTTTTTGGAGAAGGATTAATACCATAGAGGTTGGGAAGTTTTTGAATATAAATAGGATAAGGTATTATTATTAATGAAATTGAAATTATCAACCAAAAAATCAATGAATACTTGAATATCTTGAGTTTGATTTTAAGGTACTTACCTTTTTTAGACCATTCTAGCTTTCTTTTATCAAGTTTTAAATTGATTTTTTGGAAGAATTTAAATTTTAAAACGATTATAAAATAAATTCCAGAGCAGACCAAGATAATTAAGGAATTTCCATAAATAAAAGAATTACCTTGAACAATACTAATGATAAGGCTGGACAAAAAATTTATAATAATCACACAAACCCCTATTAATGTAATTATAAAATATTTTAATTTGCCTCTTCTTTTCTCAAATAATACAAATCTGACTGTAAACCATAGGGAAAATCCTAACAATATAATACCAATCTGAGTTAGATAGCCAAATTGTATCAAAAAGTAAAGGAGCGGATATATTATAAAAAAGAGAATTGAGTAAAGTCTAAAAGCAATTAAGGCATCCCATAAAAAATCCGATTTGTACCAACTCGATTGCTTCAGTTTTTATATAAACCTCCACTCATTTTTATGAATAATTAATAAGAAATTAAATTATTAAATTTCTCATCTATTATATTTTACAGTATTTTTATGCAAATACCGGAAAAAAAGTAAAAAAAAAAAGAATTAAATTGAAGTTAGGGACTTACTAGTACTGCTTTTTTGTCATATTCCTTAGGGTCTCCCCCATCTTCAAGAAACTCAACATATCTTTTCAAGCCATTTAGAACTAATTCTCCCACCTTAAGGTAGCCTTTTTTAAGTTTTTTGTTGTCGAAATCAATCCATAATGTAACTTCAACTATCTCTCCCATTGACTTCAGGATATATCCAATCTGATTTAAATTACTCATATCTAGTGTCCATGTAGCTCTTTCATTTTCAATCGTTTCCCAACTCACTATATTTAAATCTCCAACACTAGATTTTAAGAAATACTTGTCTTCTGTAGGCTGGCTTACAGAATCTATAGATGGATTCCAAAGTGATACTACATCCTCATCTGTAACTACTTCATAAATTTTGCTTGCGGAAGAATTAATTTCGATTTTTTTTTCAATCTTCATCTACTAATCCTCTCCATCAAATTTTTTGGATTCCTATATATATATGTCGAGTTAATATTTATACATTTGTGTCAAGAGATTCTCTACCAGATACCTGAAAAAATTAGTAAATACCTATGATCCTGCTATTCTTTTAGGATATTTTGTTTGAGCTTTAAGATTTTCATGTAATAACTTATTTACTAATTTAAAACGTAAATCTTTATACTCATCAATATACCATAAGTTTTTTAATTCAAGAGGATCATTTTTACGATCATATAAATCTCCAAATTCAGGCATACTTTCATATATAGTGAGTTTATGATCTTCAGTTACGAGATGTCTTATGCGTTCTGTTAAAGGTCCAACTTCCTCATCATTCTCAATAAAACAGCAATCTTTTAGTTTTTTTGTAGGCTCTTCCAAAATAGGCGTAATATCATAACCTTGCATATCTGGAGGATGGTGTCTCTCTTTTATTCTCAAAAGGTTAAGAATTGTTTTGGGATAATCTATTGAACTTACTAGGGAGGAGGATACTCCAGATTTAAATCCTGGCACCTTCCATATTAAGGGAAGTTGTAATACCCCATTGAATGGACAAGGTCCTTTAAAAAGCAATCCATGATCTCCCATTAAATCACCGTGATCACTACAAAATACTATGATTGTATTATCGGTAAGACCTGATTTTTCGAGAGATGCTAAAATTTGGCCTATGCAATAATCTACATATGCTACTGATGCATAAGTTAGTGCAGTAATTTTTCTAACCTCATCTTCAGTTGATTCTCTCAAGAAAGCTTTTTTAAAAGGAGGATTTTTCAAATGCGGTCCTAAAAACTCATGGTTATATAAATTCTCAATATCTCGAAAGCTTGAAGGAAGATCCATATCTTCTGGTTTGTATAAATCTTGAAATTTTACTGGAGGAAACAAAGGATAATGAGGATCTGGAAAAGAACAATGCAAATAAAAAGGTTTATCTCCGTAATCTCCCTGAGTATACCTTTCAAGAAATGCCAATGTACGTTCTTTCACATACGTAGTATTATAAAGTTCCTCTGGGATTTCTTTGCAGAATAAACTAAAAAGATAATCATAATTCTGAACTCTTTTTTTAACATCCTCAGCAATCCGTGGTGCTCTTTCTTCTAACCATTCTATATAATGTCCGGCGCAAACAGATCCGTTACCGGAGATTACTTCCACCTCGTCATACCCGTAATAGGGAAGTGGAAAATTATTTCTCACAGGATCTTTTCCAGGATCATTTTTTACCCAACTATCTAGACTTTCCGCAGATTTATATTTGTGTCTAAAGGGCCCTAACCAAAATTGATGATGGAGTTTTCCAATTGCCACTGTATGCCACCCTCCTTTTTGTAGAGTTTTTGTAATAGTAGGTATATCTTCTCGTAAATTTATACCATTACTTCTTACACCATGTACATTTGGATAAAGTCCTGTAAGCATGGTTGCACGATTTGGCATACAAATTGGATTATTACAAAAATGGTTCGTAAATCGCATACCCTCATCTGCCAACCGGTCAATATTAGGAGTTTTTACTTGTGGATTTCCATAACAACTTAAATGGTCTGCTCGCAGAGCATCGGTTATAAAGAATAATACATTCATTTTCTCGCTCATAAACATCCTCTTTTTTCATTCTCAATTATAGTAATATTGCAATAAAGGAATGATTGAATAAAGCAGTTAGATCTTAAAAATAAATTTAATATTATGTCCCGGCTTGCCTTTTAGGAAAGCGACTCTGGATTTTAAGATCTTCATGGAGTAAATTTTCAACCAGTTCGAATTTTAAATCTTTGACATTTTTATCAAACCATAAATTATTTAGTTCATCAGGATCATTTATACGGTCAAAAAGATCTCCATAACCTTTAACACCTTCATAAATTGTTAACTTATGAGTTTTCGTGATATAATGACATAATCTTGCATAGAGCGGGCCTTTAGGGCCTACTTCTTCGTCTTGAACAATTAAGCAGCAGTCTCTTATTTGGTTTTCTAGATTTAGGGGGTCATTTAAAATAGGTGTCATATCATAGCCTTGCATCCCAGGAGGTTGATGTCTTTCTTTAATACCTAAAAGATTTAAAATCGTTTTTGGTAAATCAATTGTACTAATTAGGGCATCTGTTGTGTTTGGTTTAGTTAAACCCGGAACTTTCCATAGTAAAGGAACCTGTAATACTCCATTAAAAGGAGCAGGACCTTTTAATAGCATCCCTTGATCTCCCATAAAATCCCCATGATCGCTGGTAAATATAACCATAGTATTATCTGCCAGTCCTAATTTTTCTAATGACGCTAAAATTTGACCTATACTATGATCTATACAAGTTTCAGAGCCATAATTTAAAGCTGTAAATTTTCGTACTTCCTCCTCAGTTGATTCTCGTAGTAAAGCACCTCTAAACACAGGTTGTCTTAAATGAGGTCCTAAAAAGGGATGGTCATATAGATTTTTAATATTATTGAAACTTTTGGGTAATTTAATATCAGCGGGATCGTACATCTCCCGATATTTACCTGGAGGACATACTGGGTGATGAGGATCTGGAAATGAACATTGTAAGAAAAATGGCTTATCACCGTAATCTCCAGTGGAATATCGTTCTAAGAATGCTAAAGTACGCTCTTCAACATATTTTGTATTATAAAACTCTTCCGGGATAAAACTATCACAAAAAAGGGAAAAGAAATTGTCTATATGAAAGTATTCCCTAACTTTTTGAGCAAGAGTGGGTGCTCGCTCTTCTAACCAATCATCTAAGTAATGACCTAAACAGGTATTACCGTGTCCTACAGCTAAATCTAGTTCTCTGAAACCATAATATGGCAAAGGGAAGTTTTCTTTCACTGGCTCATCACCAGCACTTTCAGATTTCCAGGCATCAAAAGATTCTGCTGATTTAAGCTGCGGATTATATGATGGCGTCCAATAATTAAAATGAGTTTTTCCGACACTAATAGTATGATAACCTCTTCTATATAATACCTCAGTGATAGTAGGGACATCAGCGGGTAAATTGATACCATTTGATCTGACACCATGTACATTCGGATATAATCCGGTTATCATTGTGGCTCTATTTGGCATGCACATAGGATTAGTACAAAACGCATTAGTAAATCTTACACCCTCACTTGCTAATTTATCGAGATTAGGAGTCTTCACAATAGAATTCCCATAACAAGCTAAATGGTCAGCGCGAAATTGGTCAGTAATAATAAATAATACATTCATTTTTTTACTCATAATTATACATCCAAACCATTAAAATTTCATTTAAAACAACAAATAAATTAAAAAATATATTGAGCCATATAGAAAAACTTAATGTTAAAAATAAATTTTAGGTTGTATTAAGTTTGATTCTGCGATAAGAATTTCAATACGGAAAATTTATTTTTAAATAAATTTAAGGAGTAATTAATCAAAATTAATTTATAAGTCAATATCTAAATCTTGAGCTATTAGTCGTAATGCCGTTTCCTCCGAAACTAATCCACTATATGCTTCAATTTTCTCATAAACTAATTCTTCAACACATTCTTTAGTACATTTTGCTTTATCAGCGATTAATTGATAAACTTCATCTGAGATATTTAAATTAAAATGCATATATTTATTTTTAGGGATAAGAACTCCACGAGGTAATATTATACCAGGCATTCCATCTTCGAAAATATATATTGAAGGACGATTAAAGGCTGCGGGATAAAAATCCTTTCCACAATTGAAACATAAATATTCTTTATTAATACCCACCACAAAACCTTTTTCTGGAAGTAGTTCTCCACATCTACTGCAATGGTTTTCCATATATTAATCACTTTGTAATTAATCTATATAAGATTAACTTTCTATATATTTAAATGATTCTTATTAACAAATTATCGATTTTGATTTAGGTACATAAACAAAAGTTTCTTGGTAAAAATGTTTATTTCCACTTAATAATTTTTATTACCAATTTTCTTTTGATACCAAAAATAGTAAATAAATCGGAGTTTTTAGTAAGATATCGGAATTATAGTTTAAAAATATGTTAAGATTTATAAAAATTATATGTAAAAATACTGAGATTTCTAAAAATAACACAAAAAAAAATTTTGAAAATAAAGTACGTGAAACAATGATTTCACGAATATTAATCTAATCCTTGTATTTTGAGTGGAGCCCGAGGTACCGTTCTACGATATTTTACGGCAGGAAATCCTAATGTGAACGCTCCCAGTACAAATCCCCTTATTCCTAAAATCTTTAATATCTCTCGATTCGCAGAAACTGCCCCTTGAACCATTCCGATCCAACATGTTCCAAGACCAAGACTTTCAGCAGCTAACATTCCATAAGTTAAAGCGATTCCCGCATCGTTTGCTTTTAATCCAATCATTATTGGGTTTTTTTCAATAGATTTATAGTACAGAATAATCAAATGAGGTGCATTGTAAAAAATAGATCTTCCAATTGATTCGAAATATTGAAGTGCTTGTTCCCCTGATTGGAATCCCATATATAAATAATTGACCTTTATTATCTCATCACTTACTTTTTTCATTTTTTCAGGATCAGAAACAATTAAGTAACGCCACGCACGTGCATTGCTAGCACTTGGAGCATATCTCATTGCTTCAAATATTTTTTCAATTGATTCTTTTGGAACTATTTTATTTTTATAACGCCTCATTGAACGTTTTGCTCGAATGAGTCTAAATATTGTATCATAATTAGCAATAGTTTCAGGTGAATCTATTCCAGGAAAAGTCTCAATGTTATCAATTCCCTCTGTTAGGATAGCATCTTCAGGACAAACTGCAATACAATGGCCACACAAATTACAAGTATTCAAACGTTCATTAAAACGCATATCACCTTTTTTTTTTGAAAAATAACCGCGACCGCATTCTTGAATACAGAGTCCACACTTTGTGCATTTTTCTTGATCAATACCTACAACTGACATAGTATTTTATATTAAGATTGAATAATTTAAATTTAATTTACATAAATTATAGATAGTTAATAAAAAATAGGTTAGTAAAAAAAGGAGTGAAAAACAATTCCATTTGTAGAAATTGATAATGGGTATAAAATTCATTATTTAGATAAGGGAAAGGGTAAGAATCTTGTATATATTCATGGATTCTTAGGATGTTCTTGGTTATATGAAGATTTCGTAGAATATTTTTCTAAAAAGTACAGAGTTATTGCGATAGATCATTTAGGCCATGGTAAAAGCGATAAACCTGAATCGGTATCTTATGAATTAGCTGATATTGCTAATTACGTGGAGCAAGCGCTTTTAAAAATAGTCGGTGATGAAAAAATAATACTACATGGTCATAGTATGGGTGGTATGATTGCTTTAATTTACGCTACGACTCCAAGTTTAGCCAAGAGATTAGATGGACTAGTATTAATGGCTACAGCTCCCAAATTAAAAAATCCAGGCTTAGTACAATATATTGAAGATATAAGGGAAGGAAAACTAAGAATAATTGATCGAGAATCTATAGAGTCTATTTTTGTAAATTTATGTTTTAATAGGAAGTATCGTAAAAACAAAGAGAACCAAGCGATAATCCAAGAATTTGTAGATAAAACTCTTGAAAATGAAGAATTTGTTGGAGTTAGAACAATGGAATCAATAATAAATAATTTTGATGTCGAAGATAGTATACAAACTATAGCTATTCCAACATTAATCCTAACTGGAGACGGTGATACCTTCATACTGCCAGTGGAATCTGAGAAAATGCATGAGAAAATTCCAAATTCAAAATTAGTAGTATTTTCCCCAAAAGTTGGACATATGATTAACTATGAAGCAACAGAAGATTACAGAAAAGTTTTAGAAGAATTTCTTGAAACCCTCTAACTTTTTTCTTTTTTTTTTTTCTCAAATAGTTGTTTAAGATACTAAGAAAAGATATTTCACTTCTTTATAATAGAAAATCATTTATACCATAATACAAAATATTCTTATAACACTACAACCATTAAATAAAAATATATAATAGTATAGTAATATATTATGAGGTAAATCTTAATGGAACAATTAAAAGAATATTCTTGTGAAGTCCTGATTATCGGATCAGGTCCTGCTGGATGTTCAGCAGCTATCTATTGTGGAAGAGCAGATAGAGATACAATTATTCTTGAGGGAAAACAGGATTCTGCTTTAACTAAAGCTAAAGAGATTCAGAATTACCCAGGTTATAAAAATATTTCCGGGAGTCAATTATTAGAAACATTCAAAAAGCATGCAGCAGGCCTCGAGAGTGTTCAAATTATTAAAGGAGATGTGATTTCATTAATGCTTGGCATGGGAACAAATATGATTTCTACGAGAAATTCTAATATTACTGCTGATGCAGTTATAATTGCTACGGGCGGAGGGCAGCGAAAGGAAAGGATAAAAGGTGAAGACGCATTAAGTGGTTTTGGAGTGTCTTATTGCGCATTATGTGATGGACCTTTATACAAGGAGAAAACGGTATATCTCTATGGAAACGATGAAGAAGTTTTAGAAGAAGCGCTAATCTTACAGCAAATGGGCTGTATTGTAAATATTATGACTGAGATTGAAATTGATGAGCTTCCAGGAAAGGTTGATGAAGTAAAAAAGAGTAATATAAAAGTTATAGATAAAACGCAAATTGTCGAAGTATTAGGAGACGATCAGGGACATCTAACACAAATTATTTCTAAATCTACTGATCCAAATAAACCAGATGATCTACTAACATTTGATCTGGACTGTCTCTTTATTTTAACTCATACTCCATCAAATTCGATTTTTAAAAAAGCGGGTGTAGAACTTGATGAAAAAGGTAACATCATGATTGATGAAGAGCAACAAACAAATATAAAAGGTGTTTATGCTGCTGGAGATGTTACTGGAGGTTTGTTCCAAGTAGTATTCGCTACGGCAGAAGGAGCTCGAGCAGGAATTAATGTCAACAAATATGTCAGACATATAAAAAGTGAATAGACTTATTAACTTCTTAAACCTTTTATATTAAAGAGAAAAAAAGTAAAGCCTCTAATTATACTAACTTAACCACTATAACTTTTTTATGAATAATTACGATTTTTTAATAGTTGGAGCCGGTTTTAGTGGAGCGGTTCTAGCAGAACGATTAAATTCCATAGATAAGAAATTATTAGTTATAGAAAAACGTAATCATTTAGGAGGAAATTCTTATGATTATTATGATGAACATAGAGTATTAGTTCATAAATATGGTCCTCACTATTTTCGAACTAATGATGAGGGAGTTTTTAATTACCTATCAAAATTTACTAAATGGCGAGCATACGAATATCGTATAAGGGCATATGTAAATGGAATACTATATCCAATTCCAATAAATAGGGATACATTGAATAAATTTTTTAAAATAAATTTAAAATCAGATCAAGAAGCTAGAGATTTTTTAAATTCTAAAAGGATAACGATTGATAACCCTAAAAATGCTGAAGAACAGGTTTTGAGTACCGTAGGAAAAGAGATTTATGAAAATTTCTTTAAAAATTATACGATTAAACAATGGAATACGGATCCAAAAAATTTACATCCTTCAGTTACAAGTAGAATTCCTTTTAGATATAATACCGATGATAAATATTTTAATGATAAAATTCAGGCGATGCCTGAAAATGGATATTTCAAGTTATTTGAGAACCTATTAAACGGAATTGAAATTCGATATAATACAAACTATTTTGATATTAGGAATAAGATTTCTTACAATAATTTAATCTATACAGGACCTATTGATCTTTTTTTTAACTATAAGTACGGGAAGCTGCCTTATAGGTCATTGAGTTTTAGCCATGAAAATTATGATCAAGAATATTATCAAGATTGGGTTCAAATCAATTACCCAAATAACTTTGATTACACAAGGATCGTGGAAATTAAACATGCTACTGGGCAAGAGTGCAATAATACGACTATAGTAAAAGAATTTCCATCAAATATTGGAGAGCCATTTTATCCTATTCCGAATGATGAAAATATTAATATTTATCTTAAATATAAAAGAGAAACAGATAAATTAAAAAATACATTTTTTATTGGTAGATTAGCAAACTATCGATACTTGAATATGGATCAAATAGTACGAGAAGCATTAGATTTATTTGAAAGTATAAAAAATTAATAACTTAGTTTTAATAATTATATTTAGTAAAAATGAAACCTATTATTAGTGTAATAATTCCTGCTTATAATGAAGAAAAATTTCTGGGAATAACCTTGAAAAGTCTCAGAGATCAGAATACCAAAGTCCCTTACGAGATTGTTGTTTGTGATAACAACAGTACTGACCATACTGTGAGTATCGCTCGTAGATATGCTGATAAGGTTATATCAGAGAACCGTCAAGGTATTTCTCATACTCGAAATAGAGGTGTTAATGAAAGCGATGGTGAATATTTAGTTCATACAGATGCCGATACATTATTTCCTACAGATTTTATAGAAGAGGTCTATAAACTATTTGAAAAAGGTATATATGCCGGTTTTATGTGTGGGAGTTGGAATTATTATGACGGAGATTCATTAAAGGTTAAATTATTAGCACGACTTCAAGGAATCTTCTTTTATGTAACCTGTCGTATTTTAGCGTTGCGGAATGTCTTACAAATTCCTGGTTGGTGTCTTTGCACTCCTCGTAAGATTTTTGAAAAAGTTGGAGGATTTCACGATTCTGATTTACTGGAGGATGTATATTACAGTTATGCTATTGAGCCGTATGGTAAAAAAGCTTATTTTCCTAAAATTAGAGTGAGATCATCGGTAAGGAGATTAGAACATGGAGTTGCCTCAGTAACAAAACATTATACATATCGAGGGAATGGGCTCTGGAAGTTCTTTAAAAATATGTTTCGTGCTAGTCACTATTGTCCAGGCAAGACCTGCAATTCTTAAGATTAGTGGTTCGTAATACCTCGGTATCACAATATAATATGTATTATCTTCATGATACTGATCTCATGAATGTTTCTGATTTTGTTGACGATTTTTTAATAGCGAAAGAAATTGAAGAAGGATGCGCCCCATCAACAATAAAGGCATATAATTATGATCTGCAAATGTTTATTGATCTTATTGGAGATCTTGAAATAAACTCACCACAGCTCCGTACACAAATTCGGCTGTTTTTAAAAAAACTTAAGGATAGAGATTATACAAAAAGGGCTATAGCACGAAAAATTGCTTCTTTGAGGTCTTTTTTCAAATTTTTAACTGTTAATGAATATATAACTATTAAAAATCCTATGGTTAATATAAAAACGCCAAAAATTAAAATTGAAGAGAATCTTCCGAAGTTTTTAGACCTGGCTGATATTGAGAAAATATTAATTGAAACAAATGATAATAGGAAATTTAATTCAAAGAAAAGCAAACGATATTATTTAATGGTAAGATTGCTTTATTCAACGATGGCCCGTGTATCTGAATTGTGTAACATTAAAATTAGTGATATCGATTTTGAAACTGGTTATATTAGACTACGCGGGAAAGGTAATAAAGAACGTATTGTTCCGGTTGATGAAAAGACTGTAAGATATATTGAAGAACATTTGAGAAATAGAATCTCGTATGATCCTGATGACTACCTGGTTGTTAATACAAGAATGCAGAAACTAAGCCCTCGGGTTGTACAGGATGATATTAAAAATATCAAGGCAATGTGTGGATTTCCAGCCTCAAAAATTATAACACCTCATATATTTAGACATACTGGAGCAACACATCTCAGACGATCAGGGATGGATATAAGTGAATTACAAGATATATTGGGACACAGCAACCCCAACACAACACGCATCTACGCAAAGAATGATATAACGAAACTAAAGAAGTCTTATAATTTAATGCACCCCCTAAACACGGAGAACATGTAATTTAGTCAATAATAAATATATAATTTTATAAATTCTACCGTAGTTAATAATATTCATTCTATTGAAGCTAATAGTTTTTATTCTACAGATAAAAATTTAAACTTCAAATTATTATAAATCTATATTATATATATAAAAAAAAGTATGTGACGACAATGGACGAAGATGCGTTTAGAAAAGAATTTAATAAGAAATCTGTTTTTCGGATGGCCAGTTCTCTTGATTTAAGCTTCGTTCCTGACAAATTATATTGTCGTGATGAAATAGTTAAAACTTTAATTTTTAATTACCGTCGAATTTTAGAAGAAAAAGAGCAACCATCAATTAATTGTCTATTATTAGGTAAAGGGGGAGTTGGAAAAACAACCACAGCAAAATTTTTTGGAAAACTATTTAAAACTATTGCCTTAGAAAAAGGTTATGAAAATTTTTTTATTGAATACTACAATTGCATAAATTTCCGGAGCAAATCTAAAATAATTCGAGAATTGTTAGGTAAATATACACATGGTTCGGGAAGGGGCTTTTCTGATGATGAGGCAATTAAGCTAATTTTAACGAAACTAATCAATGATAAGGCATATATGTTTTTAGTAATAGATGAAGTACATCTTTTAAAACCAGAAGATGTGTTAGCCTTTTTAGATATCGCAGAAACTTTCGGGCATCACAATGCGAAACTTTCAATCTTATTAGTATCAAGAGTTAAAGATTGGATGAGAATAGAGACAGAAAGAATTCTTAGTAGATTAAATGAGAAAATTAAATTAGAGCCCTATGATTTTGATGATTCGTTGTTAATTCTACAGTATCGAAGCGAAATGGCTTTAAAAGAAAATGTTGTCAATGATGATTTGTTGACAATGATAAGCCAGATCGTTGTTGAAAATAAAAATATGAGACATGGTATCGAGATATTAAGGAAGGGTGGACTCTATGCCGATAAGGAAGGTTTAAATCAGATATCTGCTGATATGGTAAGAGAAGCCTCCAATGAAGTCTATCCAACATTTAGAGGAGATATTATAGACCAATTAAATGAACAAGAGCTTCTTGCCTTATATGGAATTGTTAGATCTCTGATAAACAACGAGGAACCATTCACATTAGTTGATGGCGCTTACGATGATTATGTTACAGTATGTGAAAATTATTCAATCGAGCCACACGTAAAGATGAGTTATAGAAAATATATTAGACAGTTAGATCAATTAAAAGTTATCTCTTCGAAAACAGTGAGAATTGAAGAAGCCCAACGGGGGAGACATTTACAGATAACTTTATTAGATATCCCCGCACCTAAACTAGCTGAATTACTGGAAGATATTTTTGAAAGAAAATATTCACACTAATATTGTTTCTAGTTTACTTTTAGAATTAGAATTTCTTCATTATGTTTCAAAATGAATTTACATTAGTTTGAAGAATATTAATTATTATATTCAGCTTTTTACTGACTAATTTTTCTTAATACTATAAATTTGATAGATTCGAGCTAAGATTAAAGTTTTTACTAAAACAGCTTAGAACAATAATAAACTTAATAATTAACCCACAAATCATTAACTTATCATCCTATCATAGAACATGAAGCTAATAATCACCGAGCTTCTCGTTATTAATCACCAAGCTTCTCGTCTTTACTCTTGCTATGCCAATCGAGCCAGTCTTTACGACGTGATTTTTTTTGTTGATATTCATCCTGATCACCTTCATTTTGAGACTTAATCTTTTTCCAATATGTATCTAATTCGCCTCGTGTTAAAGATAAACCACATGAACCACAAACCATCATTCTATTGGCAGGATTATATTTAGTTTTTCCAGCACACTCAGGGCAACGGGCCATAATTTCAATTATGTTAATATATTTTTCTATTATTCGACTTTACTAGTAGAGTTAATGATACCTAAAATATTTTTTTATCCTAATTCAATGAAATTAAATTTTAAAATAACTCTTCTCTTAATTTTAATAAAGATTTTTAATCACAAGGTTTTTATGGAAAATCATCTAACTTTAATTACAATGGGAAATAAAGAGACAATTCCCGGATTTAGAAGTTTCTTATATAGAAGTGGGAATGTTTATAACTGGCTAAATGAAAGAATACAAGATCGACAGAAAAAATATTCACTTATTGCAGCGCTTATTGGAGATAATTCCCAAAAAGTATTAGATTTGCCATGTGGAACGGGTTTTTTAGCTCGATATCTGCATCCTTCAACTTATTACACTGGCTATGACCTAAATTACAAATTTTTAAAAAAAATTAAGACAGACCAACACAAAGGTCGAATTAAACTAAAGAATATTGTTTTAAAACCCTTAAATATCTTTGATTTTGATAGATACTCTAAGGAAAAACAGGATGTAGTTGTATTGTGTGATATCTTACATCATATATATCCAAACCATATCGAATTAGTTAAAAATGTTAAAAAATACGCAGATAAAGTGATTTTATGCGAACCATTATCAATTAAACCTGAGGGAATGCATGGATGTGATTTTTTAACCAACTCAGTATTATACATAACCAGATTTTTTCCAGAACGGGTAATAAAATTCCTAGATTTTTTATTTGGAGACAATGAGGGCATAAATTCTTATGAAAATAGGTCATGTTGGAAGCATGACGATAAAAGCCTTAGAGAATTATACTCCAATTTAGGTTTTAATAAAATCTATTGTGTATTAGATGCTTATATAGGTGTATGGGAAAAATAAAAAAATTATCTTATAAATCTGAATATCCAAGAATGATTTGCAAAAATTAAAAAGTGAAGGTTATGTTGTTTTTACATCTTATAATCACACTAATTTCTCTGATGGCGCTGATTACTGGGATGTTATTAATACTCTCGTTAAAACCGGTGCAAATCTTATTTAATGAGCTGAATTAAAAAAGGAATTGTTACAATTACATTATCAGTACCAATATCACTTATCCATTGAATATATTCTAATAGAATTAATTATACCTAAAGTATTTTATTATCCAAATTCAATGAAATTGAATGTTAAAATAATTCTTCTCTTAATTTTCATAAAGATTTTTAATCACAAGGTTTTTATTGATAATCATCTAACTTTAATTACAATGGGAAATAAAGAGACAATTCCCGGATTTAGAAGTTTCTTATATCGAAGTGGGAATGTTTATAACTGGCTAAGTGAAAGAATACATGATCAACAGAAAAAATATTCACTTATTGCAGCGCTTATTGGAAATAATTCCCAAAAAGTATTAGATTTACCATGTGGAACGGGTTTTTTAGCTCGATATTTACATCCTTCAACTTATTACACGGGTTATGACCTAAATTATAAATTTTTAAAAAAAATTAACACAGACCAACGTAAAGGCCGAATTAATTTAAAAAAGGTTGTTTTAAAACCTACAAATATCTTTGATTTTAATAACTATCCTGAGGAAAAACAGGATGTAATTGTGTTGTGTGATATTTTACATCATATATATCCAAACCATATCGAATTAGTTGAGAACGTTAAAAAATTCGCTGATAAGGTTATACTTTGTGAGCCAGTTGCGATAAAACCAGAAGGGATGAGCGGTTGCGATTTCTTGACCAATTCTGTATTGAAAATTACCAAATATTTTCCCGAACGGGTAATAAAATTCCTAGATTTTTTATTTGCTGACAATGATGGGATAAATTCTTATGAAGATAGATCATGTTGGAAGCATGATGATAAAAGCCTTAAAGAATTATACACTAATTTAGGATTTAATAAAATCTACTGTGTATTAGATGACTATATAGGTGTATGGGAAAAATAATCATTTATCGTAGAAATCCGAATATACTATTCAAATACCATAAAACTATAACGATTATAACCAGGATTAATATACCAAATATTATTGTTTTATTTTTTGACACAGTAATACTTTTCTTTTTACAGTTTGGACAACTAATTACTGGTTCATTTGTTCTAAATTGAATTCCATGTTCAATATGATCTTTGCATAATGGCATTCCACATTGAGAACAGTTCTCAACCGCGGGTTTTTTTTGGCAGATTTGACACAGAACCATAATTCAATTTACCTCTTTCATATACTTTTATATTCATATAAGTTCATTGTTTTAATAAACACTTGTTTAATGATTTATAAGGTTAATAAATTTAAACTCGCAAATATTTACTGATTTTAATGGAAAGAGCCCGGCTAATTAAACTAGTTGGTATAAATCTCATAATTTTAAGTGTTGTATTATCATTATTTTCTGTTTTAGCAGCATTATCTCTTCGTAATGAGAGATTAAAGTTTTATAATAAGGAAGATATTATTGTTAAAGATTTCTATGTAAAAACTAGAGATAATACTGAGCTTAAAGGATCTGTTTATATTGATAAAGAATTGGAAGAAGAAGAAGATAACTCGGTCCCTACTATACTTATGATAAATGGGATTAACGCAAGAAAAGAATTCAATTTAGAAAAAGCATTTCGATTAGCGAAGCGAGGATATGCAGTATTTGTGGTTGAACAACGTGGACATGGTGTATCGGGTGGACCTAGTGGATTCATGAGTAGGGAACCGAAAGATATGGAAGAAGTGATAGATTTTATTGAAGATAAATATGACTTTGCTAATACTAGTCATATGGGATTATTAGCATTTTCATATGGAGGGGGAATTGGAGCAATACTACAAGCAAAAGACGATAGAATTTACGCTACCGTGTTATATCATCCATTAACTTCTCTTAAAGGGGTAACAAAAAGGATTCCTTTTGAGAATCTAGTAGGAACAACTCAAGTTATAGAAGATATAGATAAAATCAAAGATGCCCGAGATATTGCTGATGAAGATAATTCTGAAAATTTATTAATTATCCAAGGTATGAAAGATACGGTAATTATCCCAGAGGAAAGTGAGAAATTTTACAATTCTTTAGATGGAAAAGATAGAGAAGATATTGCATTAGAAAAGAGACCAGGATTAAACCATTTTGATAATGAAAAAAATGGAGACTCATTTAAATACGCTCTCGTATGGTTTGAACATTTTTATCATGATAATTCTGTAAACATTACAAACAGAGATGAAGAAATCAAAGACATTTCATTGGAACCATTTAATTATCCTGATAATATACTTTCTGAAGTTTTATTAATTACTTCAGTTATTCTACTCTTCATAGGTATGAGTTTACTAATGATTAACTTTAAAATTACCCCTCTATGGGAGAATAAATCTACAGTTAAAATTGAAGTCAATACGCCAGAGAAAAAGAGAAGATATAAAAGAATGCTCTTATTACGGACGATTTTTTACATTGTAGGTGTTGTTATATCCGGTATTATCTTCTTATTTTTTAATAATTCGGTTGTTATGGGATATTTTTTATTTTATCCACTTATCACAATAATCCCAATGTTGTTTATACCAAGCGATTTGCATAAAAACTGGAAGGAAGAGTGGCTTACATGGATAAGAAATGATTCAAAATTATTCCTATATAATATTATATTAATTTCAATTCCTACGATCTTATTTATTTCTATATTTAATCTAAACACTTCACTAATGTTGAAATCTCCAATCCCATTCTTCAATATTACGTTTTTATATTATATTTGTATTTTTTTCAGTACAATTTTTCTGGATTATCTATATCTTAGAGAATGGATTCCACGTCATACAAAAATCCTTATGGTCATGAGACCTATGACGCTTTTCATATTTATTCTTTTTATTCCTTTAAAACCATTCCCATTATTAGGAGGTATTGTAACTTATTTACTATTATTTATGCTTATAGGGGTAGTACTCTACTATTTTCGTCAATTTGCCTTAAATATTTCAAAATTTTATAAAAATACAATATCTATGTATGGTTTAATTATCTTTCCTATTATTCTAATTTGTATATATTTATTTTTTAGAATTATCTAACAAAAAGCAAACTACTTTTATTCCATACTTTTTATCAATTTCAGCTCATCAAATTTATTTTAATTATAGTTTTTAAGACTAAAATTTAAATACCAAATTATTAACATTTAGCTGTAAGCATTTTATATTTTCATATAATTATTAAATTCAAACATTCTAACCATAGTGAATTAATTTGTTAAAGAGTTTTAGAGGAAAATTATTAAAAGTTAACTTAACTACCCATGAATTTGCCACGGAATCTTTAAATGAAGATATCGCAAAGAATTTTTTAGGGGGAGCTGGGTATGCTTGTCGCTATTTGTATGACTTAATGGATAAAACTACAGACCCCCTTTCTCCTGAGAATATTCTAATGATAATGACAGGGCCCCTAATGGGTACATTTGCGCCCAATACTGGAAGATGGGTTGTGTGCTCAAAATCACCCTATACTGGAATTTGGGGAGAGTCTAATTGCGGGAGTTGGTTTGGACCAGAGATCAAAAAAGCGGGTTATGATGGCCTCATCTTAACAGGTGCTTCAGAAAAACCGGTATACCTTGAAATTAAGGATGATAATGTTAAACTAAAAGATGCCGAGTTCTTATGGGGGAAAGGGACTAAATTTACAACAGAAAAACTAAAAGAACACTTTGGTGATGATAAAGCAATAGTTGCATGTATAGGTCCTGCCGGAGAAAATCTTGTAAAATATGCTAACATTGTGTCTGAAGAAAGAGCCGCGGGAAGAACAGGTATGGGGGCAATTCTAGGGTCCAAAAAATTAAAAGCCATTATAGTTAAGGGGAGTAATATCAAACTTGAAGTTGCTGATCAAACAAAATTCAAAGAGGCAAATAAAATTGCCAGAGATAACGTTAAATCTTCGTTCGGAACTCAAGTATTGGGGAGTTTAGGGACTTCTGGTGCACTTGACATGTACAATATGACAGGCGAATTACCTATAAAATATTTCACGGAAAGCCAATGGGATAAGGCTTTTAACATATCTGGTGCAACAATGGCAGAGACTATATTAGTTGGAAATAGATTCTGTCATTCCTGTGTAATTGGATGTGGTCGTAGAATTGATATTAAAGAAGGAAAATACAAAACTGATGGAGTAATCGAAGGGCCAGAATATGAAACAATTGTAAGTTATGGAAGTCTGTTATTGAATGATAATTTAGAATCAATTGCCTATATAAATACGATATGTTTTGATTATGGAATTGATACAATTAGCTCAGGGGGAACTATTGCTTGTTTAACACATCAATATACTCTGGGAAATATTAACTCCAAAGAAATTGATGGATTAAAACCGGAATGGGGCAATATTGAAATCACGGAACAGATACTGAAAAAAATTGTGTACAGAGATGGAATTGGAGATCTCTTAGCAGAAGGATCTGATGCTTTAGGTAAAGAATTCAAGATACCACAAGATGAGATCGCTACAGTAGTAGGGTTAGAAGTTACTTATCATGAACCTCGTGCTAATTTTGGTATGGCTATTGCCTATGGAATCGGTGGCGCATATCGAGGTCCATCCCATAATCACTGTGATCCATATTTCACTTTAGTAGGTGTTCCTTTAGACGAGATTGGCATGAAAAATATAGATAGATATAATGATGACGAGGAAATGGCAGAATATTGCGCTATAGATATGGATTACCGTGCTTTATATAGTTCAATGATTATGTGTTCTTTCTGCAATCCCTTACCTTCTCAAAATGCAGCCCTTATAGAATACGCAACCGGTTTAAAATTTGGACTTGACGAGATCAAATTGTATGGAGAAAGAATCCTTAATATGAAACGACTCTTCAACCTTAAAATGGGTTTAACTGCTGAGGATGATAGATTACCTAAAATACTATTAAGGCCTCATAAGGAAGGAGGCTCAGCCGGAAAGACACCCAATTTCGAAAAATTAAAAAATCTATTTTACAAATATAAAGGCTGGGACTCTAAGACGGGTAAACCAAGCGAAACTAAATTAAAACAATTAGGTTTGGATAAATTATAGGAGATTAAGATTCTTTTTTGCACAGAATTACTTGAAAAAAATTAAAGAACTTTCTAACTGGAGTTTGCCTTATAATTTTAAAATTGGTTCTCTTTAACTCCATCAGGATATTTCTTTGCATTTCGGCCGATTTTGAGAGTATTTTCTCAGTAAAACCCAGATAGAAATTATATAAGACGCGCAAAGAAGTTTTAGAGGGTTCATGATGATCGAATATTAAAAAACAGCCTTCTCTTTTTAAAACTCGATAAATTTCAGAGAGAACCTTTAACCTCTGTACTTTATCCATCTCATGTAAAGCTGCAGAAATTATAACAATATCAAATGTTTCGTTTGGAAATTCTAAATAATTTGCATCCATTACTTTAAACTCTAAATTAGGATAAATATTCTTCTTTTGAGCTTGGTTGATTTGACCTGAGGACAGATCAACACCTACTATTTTACAATCCGAGTAGAAGAGTTTAGTAAGTAATACTGTCAACGTACCAGTTCCACAACAAAGATCTAAAACATAATCCCCTTTTTTAATATAAGGCGAAACTGCATCAAAAACACTAACTCTTAAAATTCTTTCATGACCCATAAGACCAATTTTTAATCCAAAATCATATAATTTAGAAATAATGGTGTCATAAATCCATTTATACTTAATTTTATTCTGATAAATCTTTTTCTTTTGTATTGCCATAGGATATACATTAATTTTAAAAGGGGATTTTTAAGATATGAGCTTATAGATAATATTTATATTAAATATTTTTCCTTAACCTTAATAAATTATTAGAGCTAAATTTAAATTAATAATTCCAAAAAATTGTTAATTTAAAATTTGAGATTGATAAACGATGTCTGAAAGCATAAATAAAAGTGAAATAGAAAGTTCAAATAAATATTTAGTAGGGCCCGGATTAGGATTGATAATAATGGGGGCAATTTATCTCATCTGGTGGCTGATATTTTTAGAAGACGCTCTTGGTGACATTAGATGGTTCCATAACCATGCTTATGCGATTATTATACTTACCGTAGGGCTAGCTTGGTATCAAAAAAGTGTCATATCCCGCACAATTGGATTCTCACAAGCCATAATGATGCCTATTACTGCTAGTGGATCCTTTAATTCTTTATATATGATGTTTATAACCCTAACAATTCTTATTATTTGGATAGTTGCAGTAGGAATTGAGCGTGTAAGTGGTAAAATGTTTTTTAAAAATAAGATACAAGATAAGTGGTGGAGTTGGATTCTAATGCATGCTGCCATTGCTTCTTGGATTCTTATTGCGCATATGGGTTTTGTCTTTTTCGTCGGGCGTGTGCCACAAGAAGCAGCACTTTTAGCTCATGGTGACCGTACGGGGTGGTTATCTAATATACCTTCAGAATCAAATAAATTTTCTCCTTGGTTTTTTGATATAGCATTAATGATATGGGCTTTATTAGTACTTTATGAACAAGTTAAATTGGGTAATAATGAAGAAAAAAAACCATGGCCAAAATTAAGCTTTTATCTGGTGTTCCTCGTGATAGCAGCGGGTTACATAGGATTAGTAATTGATATAATGCTACATTAACATTTTTTTTTTATTATTAAGTATCCATCTAGTCGGAAATTGAATGCTGAAATCGGTTTGAAATCATTATATTCTTTTTGTAAATGTTCCACAAATTTTAATTTTTAACCTAGGATATGAAAACTTTTAAGTAAAATTTTCACATAAAATGATTAACAATAGGTAAATATCATTATTAATAAAGTGATCGAATAAAAATGTCTGATAAAATAAAAGAAGTTAAATATCCTAATAAATACAAAGTTGGGCCAGGATTAGGATTGATAATTATGGGGGCAGCTTATCTTATCTGGTGGATAGTTTCTAGAGAATATGCAATAAAGGATCCTAGATGGATTCATAATTACGCTTATGCGATAATTCTGCTAAATGTTGGATTAGCTTGGTATCAAAAAAGTGTGTTATCTCGTACGGTTGCTGCACTTCAATCCTTTATGATGCCTGTTACAGCTAGTGGGTCTTTTAATACTTTAGTTTTAACTCTTATCACTTTAATTATTTTTATCGTTTGGATCGCAGTAGTATTGATTGAACGTATAAGAGGTAAAATGTTTTTTAAAGATAGCTTAAAACAGAGGACGTGGTTATGGATTAATATGCACTCCGTAGTTGTATCATGGATCCTTATTGCTCACATGGGATTAGTCTTTCTTATTGGTCGTGTACCATTAGAGGCACAACTTGAGGTTCTGGGTGCAAATGCGGGATTTTTGGCCAATCTACCCCCTGAAAGACATGAATATGCCACATGGTTCTTTGATATTACCTTGATAGTATGGGCTGTAATTGTACTTTATGAACAGTTTAAAATGGGTTATAATGTACAAAATAAACCATGGCCAAAGACCAGTTTCTATATGTGTTTCATCTGTATGTTAGCTGGATTAATAGGAGTAGGAGTTGGCGAATTTCTTAGTTTGATATGATTTTTTCCTAATATAATTTTTCTTATTTTTTTTTATTTTTAAAACATCTAATTAAATTGGAAAGTAGCTGTTAAATCCGTCTAAAATATTATGACTTCTTCTATTCAAGCAATTTAGCTTAATGGTTTTAAATTAAAATATGAAAATATTTAAGTATAAAATTCACTTAAAATGATAAAAATTGAGATTTTTTAGAATTATATTTAAAAAGTTAATTATTAAATTTTGAGAGAAAATGCATAAAGAAGATGTTCCTTTAGCCCATGCAGGTATGGCATCTGAAATTGAATTGCAAAAGCAATACTATGAAGACGGTAAAATATATATTTTGCAAATTGAATCTACATTAAGATGTCCTCAATTATGCAGTTATTGTTATGCGGGTAGTAAACCGGACTCACCCAAAGGAATGAGTTCAGAGAAAATAAAAGAATTATTAGATTCAGCTGCCAATTTAGGAGTAAGGATGATTGATTGGTTAGGGGGAGATCCCTTAGTTAGGGGAGATTGGTATGAACTCTGTCAATATGCTTCAAATTTAGGATTAATAAATAATATATGGACAAGTGGAATACCTTTAGCAAATCCAGAAGTTGCCAAAAAAGCTGTAGAAGTAACAAAAGATGGTTTTATATCTACTCATTTAGATACTCTTGATCCTGAGTTATATATCCTTTTACATGGTGGAGATTGTAATGGAGATCCTCATAACATAAACCAAATACTAATGGGTATCAAAAACACGCTTACTGCAGGAAAAGATCCGGGATCAATGGTAAACTGTATTACATATACTTCACCTTTAGCACAAGGGGATGCTAAGGGAATGATTTCTTATATGCAAGAAAAATTTAATGTAAAAACCTGTCTCACACTTTTTAATCCGGTTATTCATCGCAATGCAAATAAGTCCTGGGAACCCACTATAATTCAAATCGAAGATTCTTTTGCACATCGCGATAGTGTGAATTATCCCGATGATCCTTCATGTGGTCCTATGGATGTGTCTAAATTTTATTGTGGTACGGTCATATGTATTACATCGGAGGGGTGGTTAACCCCTTGTTCCGTAATTAGGACCGAGGAATTCGGAAATATTCATAAAGAAACACTGGAAAAACTAATTGAAAAGAGAAAGGATAGACTATTATTCTTGGATTTTAGAGATCCCTCTAAATTACCCGGTAATTGCGGAAGCTGTGCTAACAACTCTTCCTGCTTCGGTTGTCGGAGTAGTGCTTATTATTATGAAGGAGATATAATGGCTGTTGATCCAAAATGCTATCATTTTAACCCCGATAAAATAAAAGAAGAAGATTAAGGTCTTTCTTAATTGTAGGGAATAATTTTTATAAATTATCAAGATAATTTAGATTATAGTATATTTCAATAAATTGAAATTTTTAAAGAGTTGAAATTATATAATGACTAAAAAAAAATATAATTTTAGTGTAAACGACGTTAGCGAAGTTTATGCGGGGCCTGGAGGGAAACTTTGGGAACTGTTAATGGGTGAACAAATACATGTTGGGGGTCCAGACCAGACTGATGTATTAGCTAAAAAAGTAGGAGTGGATTCAGGTGGAGAAAACATATATCTCCTTGATATTTGTTCAGCATTAGGCGGTCCTGCGAGACAATTAGCAGAAAAATATGGTACAATAGTCGTTGGATTGGATATTACTCCTGAAATGTTGGAAGAAGCTAAAAAGAGAACCGAGGGAAAGTCATATGCTGATAAAATCGAATATCGACTTGGCTCGGGTTTGGATATTCCTGCTCATGCCGACACATTTGATGTTGTATGGGGTCAAGATGCTTGGTGTTATATACGAGATAAAACTAGACTGATAGATGAAGTTAATCGAGTTCTTAAATCAGGAGGAACCTTAGGATTTACTGATTGGATATGGGGTTCTATAGATACTACAGAAGCAGAAGCAGATTATCTAATGGAATTTATGGTTTTTCCAGATTTACAGACTATTAATGGTTATGAAGAACTTATAAGAGCTGTTGGAATGAACCTTGTAGAAAAAGAAGATTTGGGAAATGATTTTGCTAAACATATGGATATTTATGTAGGAATTCTTCAAGGTGCTAAGCAAGATATCATAGCAGGATTTGGAGCAGAACTATATGCTGAAGCAGAGAAGGGTGTTCTCGCCTGGCAAAAAGCAGCTAAAGAAAAATGGGTAAGCCGAGGCCTTTGGATCGCAAAAAAACCTTAAACTAGGTAAATTTAAAAAAAAAATTTATATTTTATTCTTAAAAAATCTAATTTGATTATATGGAAACTGCAGTAATAATCTTTTCAAAAGCTCCTATACCTGGATTGGTAAAAACAAGATTAACTGAAGATACTTGTTTAAATGAAAATGATACAGCTATAATAGCAGAAGCAATGCTAAAAGATACGATCAAGCTTGCTTCCGAGAGTAGCGCTAAAAAAATTATTATTGGTTTTTATCCAGAAGAGGGCTTAAAAATATTGGAGGAAGTAGTAGAAGAAGTAAGATCTGATGGTTTTTTAGATAAGAGAGTTTTATATTTTCTACAACATGGGTCAAACTTTGATGAGAGATTTGGTTTTGTTATAAATGAAGCTTTTGAAAAGGGTATTGATATTTTGGCAGTATTAGGTGCAGATCTGCCTTTTATGGATCCAAATATAATTAAAACAACCTTTGAGTATTTAACAACAAAGATTTATGAGTATCCTATAGTGTTAGGGCCCTCTAGTGGAGGAGGAATATATCTTGTTGGAGTATCAAAGGATTTTAATCCAGGCTGGTTTACAGAACATCAATTGTTTAGGGGCGGAGTAGAATTATCTCGGTTTGTATTATTTTGTAAAGAATTTAAGTTTAAATTGCTTTTACTTCCACCATATGGAGATGTAGATATAGAAGAGGATTTAGTCTCCTTAATAACCTATATAGATGCTCTTTCTGTCTCTAAGAATAGTGTAGGGTTTCACTTTCCATATTATACTGCAAAAATTCTCGAAGATTTGGGATTATATATTGTCGAAGAGCAAAACCAGACAAGAAGAAGAAAAATAGCAAAAAAATGATAGAATGCTTGTAAGTGTAATTATCATATCTTTAAACGAAGAAGAGAATATTGGTACGACGATTGAAAATGCTTATTTAGCAGCACATACTCCCTCTGGTCGTAAAATTCCCATAGAAATAATAATAAGTGATGGAGGCTCCACTGATGGGACATTGGATATAGTTGAAAGTTTAGCAGATAAAGTGATTAAAGCACCAAGGGGGCGATATAGACAGTTAAATTTGGGAGCAGAATATGCAAAAGGTGATATCTTATTATTTCTCCATGCGGATACCTTACTACCAAGATACGGAATCGCAAGAATTATAACTAGAATGAAAGATCCAGTAGTTTATGGAGGAGGTTTTAAAAAGATCTGGAATTGGACTCCAACCGTACAGAGGTCAAGTTTTATAAATTTCGCAGTTTGGTCTTTCAAAAGTATGGGAAATTGGTTAGTAAGGATTTTTAAAACGTTTCCAGGGGATAATGCCATTTTTGTTAGGAAAGAAATTTTTGAAAAGCTAAATGGATATGCTCCAATGTGGATTTGTGAAGATTTTGATATTATGTTAAGACTCAAGAAGTTTTGTAGAAAACAGTTAATTTGTAACGAGGGTAGAGAATTAAAAGGACAGATTATCTACATTATGTCTCCTGTAAAGACCTCTGCAAGAAGATTTGAGTCATATGGATTCTTTCGCACATTTTTTCAATGGTTTTTCATTTATTGGCAATGGCGCTTAGGAATGTCTCAAGACCGCTTGAAAACACGATTTAATAAATACTCTACAATCTCCAAGAAAGGAAATAAACACTTTATTATGTTTTAAAAAAAATAGTGATTAAGATGAGTGAAAAGAAAATATTAAGAGTTAATACTGATAAAACTGCAATGAAAAATATATATGGAAAGTTCAGTAAGGTGTTCGGATTAATAGAAAAATCAGAAGGATCTCTACGGAAAAAGGGTCTTGAGATGTTAAGTCTTAAGAAAGGCGAGAAAGTGTTAGAAATTGGATTCGGTAGGGGGACTACACTTGTTAAGTTTGCTAAACAAGTAGGTGATGAAGGAGAAATACATGGTATTGATCTGACTCCTGAAATGATTGCACTCGCAAGAAAAGCTATTTCTAAGAATAAGGTAAGAAATGTTAGGATCATTGAGGGCGATGCTAGAGACCTTCCCTATAATGAAAAGTACTTTGATATAGTTTATATTGCTAGTACACTTGAACTATTCGATACTCCT
>SDBS01000256.1_pt1 | contig 48433 bp, 43 predicted proteins | sample 2277091 | NCBI WGS metagenome assembly SDBS01 (sample SAMN10404972, study PRJNA504765) | marine sediment metagenome | isolation source: marine sediment core GS10_PC15, 163 cmbsf | place: Arctic Ocean: Southern Knipovich Ridge | collected 2010 | reverse complement strand
CATCCTTTTTTCGTTTTTATCATCTTTGATTCTTTTCTATCTTTCTCTTTATATCATTTTTCTATGCTCTTTTGGCAGCTGTTTTGAGATTCATGGCTAGGATTCCAGTTCTGATCCATGCTCGATGGAATATCGAACTCGATTGAGACCATAATGTTGTTTGCCATTACCAAAACTCCCTTCTATCCGGTTACGCTCCCTCTGTTTCCTCTTAAACCAGCAATTCTGTGCATTCGGCATCTTAGGTCGCCTCCCCCATGGTTTAAACGACCCCCGCACCTCCAGCCCCTCCCACGGAATCAAATCCGCTATCCGCAACCAGCTGGTTATTCTCATCCAATTTCCCACCAAAGGGAAATAATTCCGGAAACAGTGGTAAACTCTTACTGTCTTTGCTTTTATACATGTGCAAAATCTCCGATGAAAAGTGCAAGGTTTTGGAGGGGTTTTGGCGAAAAACCTTGCATTTTGACTTGCAATTGCAACCGCAATATATTATATAATTAAAGAAAAATTAACTAGATATCGTGTTTTTTTTACTTTTTCAGTAGACTCTAAATAATAGCTAAAAATACTTAAAACAAAGCCCTTTTGATTTGGCTACCTGAAGAACAAAATATTGAATTATTTAATATACCCTAATATCATTAGAGATTATTAATCACGTATTTTCTGATATTTCTTTTAAATGTTGTAACATCCCATTTTTTTGCATGGGAAATAAGTTTATCACTATCAAATTTATAATTATTAAAATCCAATATGGCCTCAATTAAAGATTTCTCAGTTTGTTCATAAAAAAATACCGCAGTTGCGTTCTGTTCAGAGACAGGATCTTCCTTGTTATAATTAACCATCGTTTCTGTGATTCCGCCCTCACCAAATGCTATTATCGGAGTACCACTTGCATTGGCTTCTAATGGAATCAGTCCATACTCAAGATGTGGTGTAAAAATTACAGCTTTTGCCCTAGAATATTCCCTTGCTAAGCTTTCATCACCAATAGAACCCATGAATGTAATATTGGAATTAGCAATACTTTTAAGATATTTTTCTTCTTTACCACTACCAATAATTTTAAGAGGTAGATTTAATGCATTAAAAGCTCTTATAGCATAATCAACTTTCTTCCACTTCTCTAACCGGGATACGATTAGATAATAGTCTTCTCTCTCATTTGATGAATAAAATTTACTGCTATCAATGGGACTATTAATTACAATTGAATCCTTATTATAATATTTCATTATATGATTCTTAGTATCATTTGATATTGCTATAATATGGTCAACTTTATGAGCTGCGATTTTATCTCTTTTACGTAGATATGGTAAAAGTGGATTAAGAAAGAGTTTAATTTTTGAATCACCAAAATATTTGTCCGGCTCCCACAAAGCTCTCGTAGGATAATAGCAATAATAAAAATGTTTGCCGTTAGGTACATTAATATACTTAGCTATGGAGGCAGATGAGCTAATAGCCACATCATATGCAGAAAGATCGAGGTTTTTAAATAAACAAGTGGCGATGGGGAAGCTAAACTTAAATGAAGTTGGTGATTGAACAAACTTATTTATCCAAGTGACATTTATTTTTCTTGATTTAAAAAAAAGCAATGTATTTTGGGGATTATAGCTAAGTGTGAAAACGTCTGCCTCTTTAAATTCCTCACATAAATATTGAAAGACTCTCTCTGCTCCCCCGAATGTGATTAATGCATCGTGTACCAGAGCAATCTTCATAATGACAGCTTAATTATTCATTATCTCAAAAGCACATCTCCTGATGCCTGAGTTTCATGGAAAACCAATTCTGGCCATTTCGAGTCAACCTCCTTAAACAATTCTTTCATTTCGGCAAATTCTTCTTTAAATGCATAGATACTACTAAATTCATATTGTTTTGAATTATGTTTTTTTTGGATATATGCAGATATTTCTTTGAGGCTTGTTTCAATTCCCAAGCTACCGAGCTTCCAACAACTGCAGAGGTTAAGGCATCTCCTCAATAGGATTGAAAAATATTCGATAGAGACACAGAAGAAGTCAGAAATAAAGAGCATTTTTCTGTTATTAAGTGTCACAAAATAACCTTTTTGAATATTGTCCTCCTTTATAACCAGATATCTGACTTCTGCAAGCGGATATGAATCATACCGCCATTTGTAAAATTCAAGTGATCTATGAATTGAAAAGTAATATTTTTCATTTGCTTTTTTGATCAGTGATATAATTTCAGGACATGAACTGTATTCTTCAACGATAGCTCTTTCTTTATTTGGTTCTATTTTGCTTTTGTTCTTACTTGCGTCTAATAAGTATCCCTGAACCTTGATTTTTTTCCATCTTACTTTTTTTGCCCCAACATGTTCCGCTGCAGCTGACGGCTTATAAATCGCAATTACTGGTGTGTGTTTAATCGCCTCATAGAACGGCAGCCTTCCTGGTGCAATGGCAAAGGGAAGCTTCCTCCAACTCCTCCAGTAAACGCCATTAATCAATTTGTCTGAAAGCTTGAACTGCATATAGAAATTGTACCCGATTGATTCTATTAAGTGTGTTCCTGGCTGCCTGACTGCATAGTAATCAGGCATCCGATTTTTATACGGATTACTGTCGTACAAATAATTATAGAATTTCTTATCCGACGCATAGTCTTTACCCTGAGAAACAAGATTCTCAAATGCCAGAGCCAGATGCGGTTCCTTGCCAGCAATAACTTCTGGATCATCGTTACCTGCCAAAGGCCCTTCGCGGATGAGACTGATGATTGCATCCTGTGATTTCAGCATGGATATCAGAAAGGTAATAATAATTCCTCTTAACGAAGTCGGATTATGAATCCTTGATAGCTGCAATATCTGAGATTTATACTTGTTTTTAATGATATTTCCGCTGCTATTAACCCACAGAATACCTTTGTAATTAAATTCTCTTAGAATATTCGTAAGGTTCGCTACTAAGTTTTGTGTAACGTTGCCAAATGGAACCGCATAGTATTTGGGGGCAATATCCAACTCCTTTCTGAACTTTTCCATGGATCTCTGCATATCCATTTTAATTTCTTCATAGGATGCATTTGTCATATCAAAATGTCGATCACTGTGGTTAACAACAGTAGCTAACTCATCATCGTAAAAGGTGTTTTTAACATCTTCAATTGTTAAATAAGGCTGTTCGTCCTTGATTATTTCTTCCCTCTTACTTATTGTGCTGAAAAGAGGATTAATAATTTCACTTTCAATAAACGATGAATCTAGCCTGTGATTTTTTGTTAAGTGGTAAAATGAAAACTTTTCTTCGTTAATACATATCTTCCCCCCGATTTTGTCCTGAACAAACTCAAACAGGTTTTTTTTACCAATATGTTTTATTATCATGTATACCTTGTCTCTTGTTCCATAACCTTTTTCCATGATTCCCGTGCATAAACAAATAGCATAAGGTATAGACTTTTTCCTTAAATAAGGTACAATTTTAAGAACTGATCTGCATGCGTCATCAAAAGTAACAGCAAAATTTAACTTCGATAAAATATCATAATTCCGGATGTCATCAAGAGACACAAATTTGCCAAACAGAGAAAAAAATCTCATCTGCATTCTAAACACTTTTTCGCTTACAGTATGCAGAATGTGAAATGGATTCTTCTTGTCCACGTTGCCTATTCTGTGGTAATTGAATAGAAATACAAATTTTGCTTTTTTATCCAACAATACTTTTGCAGTATTTATTATATTCTGCATCACTTTCCAGTTCGCCAGGTTGTACAGTCTTTTCAGTGTCATGGTTTTCTTGTTCTAAGATTGATGCAATTCACCGATTTTTAAGGAGCGATTTTAAAAGTAGAAATTTGCTATTGTCGAGAAAAATGTTTAGTAAAATCTGACATATCAACCATTTTTAGTAGTGTGTCAAGGAATGCAACTCATTTATTTTTTTAATTAAAATGTGCTTTTTATATTTCATTTTTCTTTATTTCAGAATCTACCATTAAATATGCAAGTTCTTCTAGGCTTACTTTTGGTTTCCATCCAGTCAAATCGATTAATTTTTGGGGATTACCACATAGGACATTCATAGATTTTCTTTTTAATAGGCTGGGATCTTCTTTCACATATTCTTTCCAATTTAGATCTAAATTTTCGAACACTATAGTTATGAAATCTTTCAATTCAGCTTTTTTACCAGATGCAATTATGAAATCATCCGCTTTAGAATGCTCTAGTATTTTCACCATTGCTAATACGTAATCTCCGGCATACCCCCAGTCTATTAGCGCATTAATATCTCCTAATATCAAACCCTGTTTTTCACCTTTCTTTATTTCAACAGCAGTTTTAACGATCTTTTTTGTCACAAACTTTTCAGATCTTAAAGGTGACTCATGATTATAAAGTATACCAACTGAGGAAAAGATTGAATAATTTTCCCTATAGTAGCGTGACAATAAAAGACTATCCAATTTTGTTATGGAATAGATTGATCTGGGATCAAATCTTGTTGTCTCATCCTGAATAGGTTCTTCGGGATTACCGAAAATATGTGAGGATGCCGCGTAAAATATTCTAGTTTTCTTGGAAAACAGTCTAATGCTTTCCAAAAAATTGAGATAGGAAAATACATTTACACTGTAACTATTGGTGATATGTTGCAATGGAATGCCGGTGTCGTCTTCAGAAGATTGGTGATAAGCTGCTAAATAATAAACTTGATGCGGTTGGAATTGTTTTATTAAATTAGTAACATGATTTTGATTGCTAATATCTACGGTTTCGTCCCATGTAGTATTCGTACAACGAGTATAATCGACATCAATGCTAATGATAGAAGAGTTTCTTTCTTTCAAATGTTTATGGAGTAATTGACCATCTTGCCCTTTACTCCCAACAATGATGACTTTTTTCATACTACTTCTATATTCGGAAGAGGGAAAATAAACTTCCCCCCATTTGCGATAAAATCCTGCTCCTTAGATAAAATGTTATTTTTGAAATGCCAGGGCAGTGCAAGGAAGTAGTCTGGATTCATAGAACGAGCTTCATCTTCTGATATTATCGGGATATTGGTTCCCGGAGTAAAATGACCAAATTTATCTTCGTTTACTTCTGCAATATACGGAATTTCTTCTGTAGACAATCCACAAAACTGTAGTAAAACATTTCCTTTGGTTGATGCGCCATATCCGATAATTTTCTTCCCATCATTTTTTACTGCCTTTATTAAATCCCAGAGATTATTCCTATGGCTATAAACTCGCTCTTTAAATTCTCGATAAGGTTCTGGGGTATTCAACTTCATCCTTTCTTCTTGTAATAGCATCCAATTTACTATTGATTCATTTTCTATAAATAACTTTGCATCTTTTTTGCCAGCTGTGACTGCAAAGCTTCCACCATTAACATCATCCATTTGAACATCCAAGATTTTAAGACCACAATCTTCGAGTATCAATTTAATAGTCCCCAGCGAGTAATATTCTAAATGTTCATGGCAAATAGTATCATATGCATTCATTCTTAACATTGCTGGCATATAACTCTGCTCAAAATGCCATATGCCATCATCATCAAGAGCTTTAACGATTTCAGCTGCAAAATCTCTTGGACTTTCCAAATCATAAAACATCGCAATAGAAGTAATAATTTTTGCTTTCTTATGAGAATATTTTTTAGAGTAGGTACTAGACGGAAAAAACTCGGGAATTAGTTCAATCCCGTCTGTATAATATTCCTTAAATTTTATGCCAACTGGATCAACGCCAACTCTTATAATGTTGGTTTTACTATAAGACTTCAATGTAGTTGCATCATTACTGCCTATGTCTAATACTAGATCTCCTGGGGAAAGAGGGCGAAATCGCTCTAAAAAGTTCACCTTGTTTTTTAAGTGCCTCACCATCGACTGATTTAAAGATGATCGGTAGCCATAATTATAGCCATACATTTCGTTTAATGGATATGATTGTCTAAGCTGGACTAAACTGCATTCTGAGCACCAAACTAAATCCATTGGCCCTTTATTAATATCTTCTTTTTGAGATTTTGGAAAAACACCTGTTAGATACTGTTCTCCCAAGCTTAAAATATTTGCTAGCTTCTGACTGTTGCAAATACGGCATTCTACAATTTCTTTAAACAACTCTTTGTTCTCCAATTATTTTTTCTATTTCAGCGTTTTTCAAATCAGCCTTCGCCATAAGTTTTACGAGTTCAATAAAACTCAGCTTAGGCTCCCATTTCAACTTCTCTTTCGCTTTGGATGAATCACCGCAAAGATAATCAACCTCTGTAGGGCGAAAATACAGAGGGCTTATTTCTACAATCACTTTACCTGAATTAGAGTCGATACCTTTTTCATTTATTCCTTTACCTTGCCAATCAATATTAAATCCAAGTTCCTGCGCTGCAAGCTCGACAAATGCTCTTACCTCATGTGTCTCACCAGTCGCTATTACATAATCATCTGGCTCACTTTGTTGAAGTATTAGCCACATAGCTTCAACATAATCTTTTGCATACCCCCAATCTCTTTTAGCATTTAAGTTGCCTAAGATTAATCTTTCTTGAAGACCAAGTTTAATTCTAGCTAACGATAATGTTATTTTTCTGGTAACAAAATTCTCACTTCTACGAGGTGATTCATGGTTAAACAAAATTCCATTACAAGCAAATAAATTGTAAGCTTCGCGGTAGTTTTGTGTAATATAATATGCAAAAGCTTTTGAGCAGGCATAAGGGCTTCGTGGATGAAATTTTGTTGTTTCAACCTGGGGAGATTCGTCAACCTTACCAAAAAGCTCTGAACTTGATGCTTGATATAATTTTGTCCTAACACCAAAGTCTCTAATCGCATCAAGTAACCGTAATGTTCCCAATCCATTTACATCGCATGTATATTCCGGTGTTTGAAAAGATACTGAAACATGACTTTGTGCTCCTAGATTATATATTTCATCAGGTTGAAATTTTTCTAAAAATCTGTTCAAAGAACTCGAATCGGATAAATCACCATATACAAGATTAAATCGTTCTCTTTTGATTCCTTTAATAATGTGATCTATTCTCGATCGATTGAACAAACTTGATCTTCGAACTAAGCCATAAACTATGTATCCTTTTTCTAATAGAAATTCGGCTAGATAAGAACCGTCCTGTCCAGTTACACCCGTAATAAATGCTTTTTTCACTTGGACCTCTTATTTAAAAGTGAGATAGCTTAGATTCCCACGCCTAAAACCCTGGAAATCTATTGGACCTTAGAAACTTCCATATCTTTCCGTTAAGAAAAAATACGTGTTAAATATTGTCCACCTAAACTTAAAACGTTGACTAAGTTTAGACTTTTGCAAGTACGACATTTATTAATAACTTTATACACTTTTATGCTTGCCATGATCAGCGCCAATCATTTTTTGAATTTCCGCAGTTTTTAAACCTCTCCTTGTCAATAGCCTTCCAAGTTCTTCAAAAGTCATTTTAGCCTCTTGGAGATTCCGGCTTGATCCTTATATTTTTAATTCTTTCAGTCTGTTTAATAAAAAATAATTCAAACCAGCAAGAGTCCCTTTTAAATGAAATTTTAGGTAGTCTGACTTTTTATATTTTAATATAATCCACGAATAATACACAAAGTATAGCGGATAAAATATTAGAAAAAAAATAGTTTTTTGAAAACTATTTGAGTATCTTTTTATAATAATCCCTCTATTCCTCATACGATAATAAACATCAAATGGGGTATCAAGACCATAATACCTTAGTGATTTATCTTCCTGTTTTGAAGGTATATCATGGTAACTCTTTGCATTGCTGCAAATATATATAGAATAATTTCTATTAACCCTCATACAAACATCAAATTCGATATAGCCTAAAAAAAGATCCTCATCAAACATACCTATCTTTTTAAACAGTTCATTTTTTACGATGAAGCAATTATGAACTAAGTTCACTTGAAAATTATAATTATTATTATTATTTTCTATTAAATTAAAATCTTTAAAATTTGCTTTTGATGTGAGCAAATTTATGTTTGCTCCATTAAACCATATCTTTCTTGGATTATCCCTGTAATAGGTTTTGGGTGCTATAATTCCAATTTTTTGATCTTCCTTAAATAAACTTAATAAATTATCTATCATAAGTTTATCAATGACATTGTCATCATCAATAAATAATATGTATTTACCTTTTGAGTTTTCTATTCCCTGATTTCTTGCTTTCGCTAAACCAAGATTTACCTGATTAAAAATAATTTTTATATTTGCACATTCATTTTTTAGTTTGCTTAAAAAACTGACTGTGCCATCTGAAGAGTGATTATCAATTACGATTAATTCTATATTTTTGTAGCTATTTTGCCAGATTGAGTCCAAACAATTCTTCAACTTGTTTTTCCTATTCATGGTGGTAATGATTATTGATACTTTAGGCTCCATTAAACTTTTGACCTCCTAATGGAATCAGGCATTGAACGATTCGATATACGCTTGGAACTCCTTTAAATCCTCTCCATGCTTATTTTAATGAACTGCATCAATATTATTACTTAATTTGGAGATGTAAGAGTTAATATTGCGATAACGGTTTAATATATATTTTGCTAGCGCTTCAATTTGTTTCTTTCTTTCCTTATTTTCATCAATATAACTTTGTTGTGATTCTTCTCTATAGACTCCTTTCCTGCCAAGTAGTCTAGAGTAGAAGTCTATGTTAATCGAATTCTTCATTACCGCTCCAAAATAACATAAAAGCGCATTTTCATTATATTTGTGGTTTTCCAAGAGGTTGCGTATTTCTTCGCCAAGTTTATCTGGATTATATACATGGCGTATCATATCTGGAGTAAGAAAATTAAAGGGGGTCCTACCTAAGACTACAACTGGCTTTTTCATTATTAATCCTTCTAATCCTATTGATCCTGCGATTATAGTTATGAGTTTGGCATTAGAAACTAATTCTCTGGAACTCAAGCTCGGGTGAGCAAGTATAACATTAGGAATCGCTTTCAATTTGTTATAATAGCTAAGAGGTCTTTTTCCAATTGCCCATGGATGTTCTTTTATCATAAGTTTCATTCCTATTGGAAGATTATGACTAAATAATCGAGCTGCTTCGATTTGGTTAAGGTAAGGTTTGCTGTATACCGATAATGTTACCTCTGGATCTGTATGCAGAGGGAAAAAGGCATAATTTAAATGTTGTAAATCTTTAGAAGTAATATATTGATTATGAAAGTGTTTGTTTATTTGCTTAGCTCTTAATGGCCTTATTATTTTGCGATTTACAACAGGTTCAATAAATCCTGAGATATGATTATCGAATCTATATTCACCAAAACGGTACTTATATTCTCCAATTAATAAGTTAATTAATTCTTTTATTTTCGACACACTAATTATACGTTTCTTTAAATTAACGCTTGCAGGCGGTTTATTCGATGGCGGAATCACACCTTCATACATAGCATGAGTCTTCTGAACTTCTCTAAGATATTTAATTGCGTTTTCTCTATGTGGCGAATCAATCCCGTTTTTGAGATGTTGGTTATATACTTCCTTTAGATAATCTGAAGGTTCCATTATATTTTCACCGGCATAGAAATAATTCTTTATCCTCGTTGGTCTAAGATTTAACAGGGGGATACTCCGTGATTGGGCAAAAAGAGATGATAGATACTCTCCTATAGTAACACACTGAAAACTAACTATGAAATCAGGTTGTACTTCATCAAAAAGTTCTTCTATGCGTTTAACTCCAATTTGAAGGATAGCTAACATCTGTTCATGAGTAAATCGAGGATTGTAGTCTTGTGTATAGGCATATTTTTTGCCAAAATATATTCGGCGATCTGCTACCAACGCATTCCAAAGAAATGGTCTACCAATTTGCTTTTCATACTGAGTAAGAAGATTTATATCAATTTTGTTATCTTTCGAAGCCTTTATTATTTCCCACTCTTTAAGAAGAAAATATGAATCTGACTCGATTTCAGGGCATTCTTTTTTAAATTTATTAAAAATTATTGAGTTAGTCACATAAAATCCAATTTTATCCATTGGTTCAAGTTTCTTAAGTGCAAGCATAAGATTATAGAACATCTCTAAACTCGAACTTTGTGTAAAAAATATTACATTCATTTTAAGAAAATAAATCTACGAGATTAACCTTAAACCTTCCTTTTATGATTATTATATTATTAAATAATATCTTCAGGCCTTAAAGGAATGTTTGCTTCAAGGTCACGTGACGCTCTTTTCCCAACAACATTGTGCAATTCATAACTAGGCATTCCTGAACCTGGACGTTTTACCCAAATATTAATGTGTTCTTTAAATTCTTCGCCTTTATTAATTGGTTTAATCGTTACGATGCTCTCAGAAAAACCATGGCGTACTTTCAGTGCCTCTTCATTTAGTTCTTTTTTTTCTCCAAGTGCAACTGCTATAGCTTTAACTCCTTCCACAAGATTTTTCAACTCATCGGGCTCAATAGAAGATCTTTGATCTATTCCTGGGAGTAAACGGGAAAGAGTAAAATGCTTCTCGACAATACAGGCCCCTTTTGCTATAGCACCAAAACATGCGAAGTTCCCTGTGCAATGATCTGATAATCCCACAGGTACTTGAAATTCTTTTTGCATTTTATCTATAACACCTAAGTTAACATTCTCATAAGAAGTGGGGTAATTAGATGTACACTGCATTAGTATAAGACTAGGCACATCATCTTTAATTGCTTCTACTGCTTTAGTAACTTCTTCCCAAGTAGCAGTCCCTGTAGATAGAATTATTGGCTTACCTTTTTTTGCTACATATTTTAGAAATGGCATATTTGTTACTTCTCCAGATCCAATCTTATAAGCAGGTACGCTTATTTGATCAAGGAGCTCTACGGCTTCAATTGAAAATGGAGTAGAGAGAAATAGGATGCCTGACTTTTCTGCTTCTTCTTTAAGTCTAATATGATCTTCTAATGAAAGAGAGCATTCTGACATGATATCGAAAAGCGACCTTGTTACGTGTGAACCTGCATCACTAATCAAATCACGATCAGGCAACATCTCTGCTTCTGCAATATGGGTTTGAAATTTTATTATGTCTGCACCTGCTTTTTTAGCAACTTTTATCATCTCAAATGCAATATCCAAATTTCCGTTATGATTGATTCCAGCTTCAGCAATGACTAATGGAGGAAATCCTGATCCAATTTTATATGATCCAATTTCAACAATACTCATGGCTTCCTCCTCACTGATTGCCCACTAAAGCCAATCATCTATTGTGTAGGCTAAATCAGTAGTAGTCCACGACAGAATCGTATTTACTTGCGATTATATCAATAAGCAATAGCTTTTTTTGGGCCTTTTAAATGGACACTATTTATATCAAGTCAGGTTCCAGTCATATTATTTCGAATTAGGTCTTGTTATTCTCTTTATTTTTTTACTATGCGCTAATTTTCCATACATTATTCTTGAAGTTCTATAAAACCTTTCAAAAATTCGAAAAAGAAAATCTAATTTATACTGGCACCAAAATAAAATGTATTTTTTTGTAATACTTAGATGACTACTATTACTTATAGCCATACGCAATGGACCGCTTTGTTTTTTACTAATTGCATACATACCCGTCTGACTGATTATAGTACACTTCATTAATGTCAGACCAGACCTAACTAAAAGTCTTTCCATTGTTCTTTTATCAAAATACTGCACATGTGGAAAACTTATTCTTGGTTTAAATGAAACAAATGGACTTGGATACTCATTGTGAGTATATATATACAAGTGTGCGCCCCATTCCATACAATTGAAAATTTTAGTTAATAAGGAATATGGATGTGCAATATGTTCTATTACACCAGTTAATACAACATAATCGAATTTAGTTCTATTTATTTTGAAAAATTCTTCAAAAGATATTTTATAAAAAAATAAATTTGGAAGTTTTATATAATTTAGAAAATCTAATCCTGGCTCGATTGCATAAACATTTATATTTCTAAAATTTTTCGCCATAAGATATGAAAAAACCCCGACACCGCAGCCAATATCAACAAGATTTTTTTGAATCTGATCATTTGTATTAAAATATTCATTATCAATCAAAAATTTGAAATATTTAGTATTTTTTAAATTTTGTTTAAACAGCTTGTGTATATATTCATCGTTAACATGAGCTGTATCCTTTTTTCTCCAAACTGTTTGATAATCTTCATCATAATATGTACTATCAATAATCGACTTGGGCATAGGATTTCGAAAGACGTGACTACAAGAAAAACACATCACAGTATTTAACTTGTCATATAATACGGGAGGATTATAGAGAGATTTTATTCTTGCTTTTTTAAAAAGTACCCTAGAATTAGCAGATTTACATATTGGACACAATGACCTGCCCCCAATCATAGTGCCACCCCCAGAGTTAGAATCATAGGTTTTGGACCTGCGTCACCACTTAAAACACGATCAGGGAGCATTTCTGCTACTGCTATGTGGGTTTGAAATTTTAGTATGTCTGCACCTGCTTTTTTAGCAACTTTTATCATCTCTAATGCAATATCCAAATTGCCGTTATGATTGATTCCAGCTTCAGCAATGATTAATGGAGGAAATCCTGACCCATTTTAATATGCCCCAATTTCAACAATACTAATTATTACTGCCTCTCAAATTAACTCTTAAAGCCATTCATCCATTGTGTAAATTAAATCAGTAGTAGCCCATTTTGGAAAAATAATCCCATGCTTAATAACTTTTTTTATTCCTTCCTCAAGAGAAACTTCAGGAGTGAAACCTAGAATTTGATGTGCTTTTTTAGTATCACAAAAACGGTTGAATATTTCTCTTTCTAGAGTACGGTCTGCGTTGATAAACTTTTTTTTGTATTTTGGTTTTAATTTTCCTTCTTTTCCACAGATGCGAATAATTTTTTTTGCAAGTTCAGAGAGAGTAATAGGAGATCTGCTGTTACCTATATTAATAATTTCACCATCTGCCTTAGTGCTTAGCAATGCTTCGACAGTTGCCCATGCAGAATCGCTAGCATAAGAGTATGAGCGAGTCTGATTACCATCTCCGTATATAACGGGTGGAATGTTATTTTGACACATCATTATAAATTTCGGAATTACAAATTGAGCGATTTGAAAGGGACCATATGTATTAAAATATCGAAGGATTGTGAAAGAAAGTTCTGGATATCTTTGATTATACGCTTTGAATATCTCTTCTCCAGCCAGTTTACTAATTGCATAAACACTTTTGCCTTGGGTAGCAGATTCTTCACTTATGGGATTTTTTAAAGGCTCTCCATAGACTTCTGAAGAGGATGCGTATAAAATCTTATTGATTCTATGTTGAATTGCACAATCTAATACATTTTTAGTTCCATTAATGTTGATCTCAATACATCGCAACCTATTGATTTCAGTTCTTCGCACTCCTAAATACGCAGCTAAATGGATGATAGCATCACAACCCGACATGGAATCGCGGAGAGAAGAACAATCTAATATAGATCCGTAATATATTTTAATATTTGAAGGAATAAACTTTTCATTGCGTGTAATTTGTTCGGGCAAATCAAACATAATTACAGAAATACCGCGCCTAGTAAGCTCTTTACAAACCTGGATTCCAATACAACCCGCTCCGCCAGTAACTAATACTTTTTTGAATTTATTTTTCATTTTTTAGTATGTAATCTCCTTTTGAATCAATTTTGGAGACAAATCGATGTTTTCCAAGATATCGACAATTCTTTTTGCAGAGTGACCGTCTCCATAAGGATTTTTTGTTTTTTCTAAGCTCTTTTTAAATTTTTCATCATACAATGCTTTTTTTATAGCCTGAGTAATAGCCTCGATGTCATGAGCTACATCAATAACATTAATTGCGCGAAGACGACCCTTTTGCCTTGTTCCAATGTTAACAGCAGGTAATTGAAAGCTGGGTGCCTCACGTATCCCTGTGGAAGAATTTCCAACGAGTACATCCGCTTGTTTCAGTAAGCTCAAGAAATCTATATGATTAATACTTGGATATATATGGAACTGAGGATATTTATTCATGGCTGATATGATTTCACGCCCTCCTGCATCTGCATTAGAATATAAAGCTATTATTTCTGTTTCTTGATATTTTTTTAGCGCTTCAATTGAAATTGTGATTTGTTCTATTACTTGATTGTATTCTGTGGTAACTGGATGTTGAATAAATATTATTAATGGTTTTTCAGTATCGAATCTATAATCATTAGCTAGTTCTTTTTGTGTCCGAGACTTAAATGTCCGAATAATATCAATGTAAGGGCACCCAACAGCGTGTACGTTTGCAGGATCTTCTCCCATTTTAATAATACGTTCTGCTGCGTCTTGAGTAGCAGGGAAATGGATGTGAGCGAGTTTTGTGACTGCGTGACGTATACTTTCGTCTATTGTACCAGTAACCTCACCTCCTTGTATGTGAGCAATAGGGATATTCATGAATGCTGCTGCTTGCGCTGCGCCCAAAGTCTCAACTCTATCTACAGTGAGAAGAGCAATATCGGGTTGAATTTTATTAAGCTCATCAGCCATTCCATTACTACAGCGTGCAGCTGCTTTTGCCATTCCATAAGGAGAATCATCTTCGAAAAATATTTTTATTTTTGCTGCAACAGGAAAACCATCTTGTTCAATCTCCTTAAGAGTATAACCGAATTTTTTTAATAGATGCATACCGGTAACTATAAGTTTAAGTTCTAAATTTGGACGTGAGGTGATTTCTTGAAGGACTGATTTTACTCTTGGATAATCTGCACGGGTACCTGTCATGCAAGCAATTTTACGTTTTGGCTTTTTCAATAGAACTTTATTTTACTCCTGACTCTTTTGTGATAATTTTTAAGGAATTTTTTTCCAATTTAGCAATAAATATAAAACTTTTAGTATTATCTCAAATGCAAAGCTAATGTTAATTAAATTTTTAGCTCTGATTTTTAATAAAATGCTCAAAAAGCTTTAAATCGTGTTCTTTGTCTATATCTATATAAAAATCATTTGTTTTGTAAGCAATTGTCTTCCTAGGTATTCTCCATCCTTTAATAATAGCCTTTCTAGAAAAAATCCAGCAGCTATTTGTAATATCATAGATTAATGGAGCATCTTGTCGTCTTGAATAATTCCCTGCTAGGACCAATTGCGCATAACCATTTTTATTTGTTTTTACCATGTTAAAATAGGGATTCCTTCTACTATTAGTTACTTCAACTACTAAATCTGGTTGTTTCTCTTTAAAAATATTTATCATTTCATTAATATTATTTTTTTTTCTCAAAGGACTTGTAGGATCAAGTAGAACAACACCATTAATTTTAAGGGAGTATATATGCTCACACTTCAATAATGTATGTTTTAAGACTTCGAGCATAGGAGTGTTGTCTCTTGCCAATTTTTTTGGCCTGATAAAGGGAACCTCTGCTCCATATTTTTTCGAAAATTCAGCAATTTTTTCACTATCTGTGGTGACTATGGTCTTAAAAATCTTATCGTAACATAAGGCTTCTTTAATAGTGTAATAAATTAAGGGTTTATTTAATATTTCTTTTAAGTTTTTATTTTTTATTCCCTTAGAACCCTCTCTGGCAGGGATCACTCCAAATAAAATAGCTCTATTATCACTTTTTTTTTGAGTTTTATTCATTATCAATCTAAAGGTAGTTTAATCTTCAAAATAGTGCATCTATTCTAAAATAAATAAGTTAACGCTGTTGCTGTTAATATAAATGTTCTAAAAACATTAAACTTTGTCTTCAGAGAATAAAGAATGAATTATATTATAGTCAAATTGACTCAAAACAATTTATATAATCGTTAACCACACTTTTTTTATCATGTTTTTTATAAAAATCATCCAGATAAGATTCGGTGATTTCAATTGGATTATTTTTTATTCTCAATATACAATTTGCTAATTGGATATGATTATTTGTCTCAAAAACAAAACCATTAATTCCTTCAATGATTAATCCAGCTGTGTTTGCCGCTTCCGAAATAATCACAGGTTTTTTACACATCATTGCTTCCATAACAACATTTGGCATTCCTTCCCATAATGAAGTCATAATTAACACATCAATTGAATTCATAAGTTCATTTACTTTTTTGATTGTTGTATTAAGCGAGATCTTACTATCCAAACCATTCTTTTTTATTTGAGCCTTTAGTTTTTCGAATTTCGAGTTAACACACTCTTTATCGCCGTAGATAGAGAAATAGATATCATCTATTTCATTTTTTTTCTGAAGGTGTTCTACAGCTTCAACAATCAATCTATAATTCTTTTGATGCGAATATGATCCCAATAAACCACATATAAATTTGTTCTCAATTCTGGGGAAATACGTTGATCTTAGTTTTGTTATTTTATTCTGTTTAAATGTATAAAAGTTATCTCTATCCGCTATATTTCGTATATAAACAACTCTATTCCTCTCAATTTTTAACTTTAAAACAAGAAAAGATATTACAGCTGGATTGTTAGAGACATAATATGACACTAAACGATTCGTCATCTTTTCAATTATCATCAATATTTTCGAATATTTCGAGTTCCTGTAGCCCGATATTACTTTGACCTTCGGATAAAAGAGTTTAGCTAACCTTGCCCAAAGTAAAGGGCCTTCAAATCTCCCTTCATAGCAGGAGAATAAAATATCTATTTTGCTTTGCTTAATATAATCAACTAAAGATTTTAAAAATCTCAGATCTATCTTCCTTATTTTGGGGATATGTACATGTTCAATATTGTTTAATTCGTAGAAGCGATTTTTGTCTTTATAGGTAATAAAACTTATCGTGTAACCAAATTCAATTAGACTTTTTGCTAAAACAATAAACTGTCTTTCCGCTCCGCCTGATCTTATGGATGGGATTAAAAACACAATTTTCATTTCAATATTTTAACCTTTTAGGCTATAAAATAACATTTGTACTAGCTAACTCAAAACATTCTTAGCTCTTTTAGTCCAACTATAAGATTTAGCTTTACTCCTTGCATTTCGAGCAAGCTTTCTACCTAGACTATTTTCATTTTTAACTCTATTTATTGCATTAACCCATTCAAGCACACTATCTGGCTTAACTAACAAGGAATTAACCTCATTTTCTAAAACTTCTTTTAAAACTGAAATATCGGATGAGATGATAGGGATTCCTGAGGCCATGTATTCGAACATTTTCATAGGCGACATCCACTGTGATGAACCCCTCTTCTTGCCACTAGCACTATATAGTTGCTTTTGATATGGCATCAATAGAATGTCACATGTGCTCAAATAGTTTAGTAATTTACTGTTCGGAATATAGCCTAACAATAATATGTTTTTAATATCTTTTTTTTCTGCCAATTTTTTAGCGTCTTTAATATCGTTATTCTGTCCACCCATAATTATAAACTTGTCTTGTTTAAATTCTTTTGCAAGTTCAAGAATTAGTTCAATCCCACGTCCCTTATATAAGCTTCCTGCATAACCTATTACAAAATCATTGCCATCTAAACCTAAAGTTTTTTTTGCTTCATCGTTTTTGACCGGAAACTTAAATTTGTCTAAATCAACACCATCATGGGCCACTATTATTCTTTTTTCATCTATGAATGGGATTGATTCTAATAATATTCTTTTTAAAGCTTCGGAAATAACTACAACTTTAATTATATTTCGGATACTGAATAATTTAGGAAAAAGAAATTTATCCCTACGTCCTATTGGAGGAGAGTGACACTCAAATATTGTTTTGAACCAATTCATTCCGCTTAAATAGGCCCCAAAAGGCTCCCGGGAATATATTAAATCAGGTCGCATTTTTCTTATATAGCGATAACAATTGAAACCATGCAAGATCCAGCCGAATCTAATTTGTGGGCAAAAGACTCTTTTAATTGTAAAATTCTTTTTTACACCATAGTAGTCAAAAGCGTCAATACTATCATTTTCCATCATATTATAACTACTAGTGAGCAAGGTAACATCATGTCCTATATTACTGAAAGCACTTGACATTTTCATTACATGCACAGAATTAGCTGTTCTGGAAGGAATGATGGCACTGCTTAAATATGTAATTTTCACTTTTTAGTGTCCTTTCAGTAAACATGCATGAAAAAGGAAGATAAAGCAGGCATCATCGATCCTCCTACTAATAGAAGCGGATAACCGATGATGTGCTATCTGATATTGACCTCAAAACTGATCCTTGAGAAAGTGAGGGATCAATTTGAGAACTTACGCCAGAACAGAGAAAGAAATTATTTTTTTAATATTCACTATAATATCATAAAAAAAAGTTTTTGGATCATTCTTGAATTGGCCTTTCTGTTTATACAACCACAGGAAACCAGCTACAATCCAATGTTTTGGCTTTGATTCTTTCTCAAGATTGTAATTAGTATAATAGATATTATTTATATTTAACTTTTTCACTTTTTTTACCAGTGAACGATTAAAATAATCATTTTTAGTAGTTAAAGGTAATATTACAAGGTCATAGATTTTTTTACTTGTTATCGAGGTATCCTTGAAATTTATCCAATTACAATGAACTCTAATTTTTTTTGTTAAGTTATTTTGCTTATTTGAAGTAATTATTTGGACTGTCAGATCGATTTTTGGGAAATTCTTTGAAATGCTGTTGATAACTAACTCGCTAAATATCTCATCGCAGTCTGCGTGAAATAAAATTGTCTCTATTTTTTTGTAACTATTAATTATACTTATTAATTTATTTTCAATAAATTCCTTATGGTGACATAATACTTCAAGTTCATGCTCTCGAAATTCCATTCGAAATTTCTCAATTTCCTTTTTGATTAATTCATCTGATATATTGATTAGATTAGTTTGTTCAAGTTTATCTGTCTCTATGTCATAAAATTCTTCTGTGAATTTACTATTCTTCCCCCAAGAGTAAACATATTTGTATTTATGGTTTCGGATGGCAGCTTTCCTGTCGGGTTGAAAGATAAAACGATTATCAATTCTAACCATATTAGTTAAAGAATGTGTTACATCGTTTCTAATAAGTGGAAGTAAGCTATTCGCTTTGTATTTACTATTAATATAATTTGGATGTTCATAACCGAGTATCTCCAGAATTGTTGGAGTTACGTTGAGCGAACTAACAGTAGTGTCTATTTTTTTTATTGGGCAATCAGGGAATTTCATGAAGAGTGGAACGAGTATATTATCATCGGTCAGTATTAAATCGTGACCTTTCTCCCGCATTTCAAAAAACTTGATCTGCCTTTGAGGATCAGGATATCCATGGTCGGAATTTAAGATAAAAACTGAATTATCAAAAAGTTTTTTCTTCTTAAATAACTCTATAGCCCACTCAACTTTCATAGATGTTCCAGGATCACGACGGCAGTTATAATGGGCATATAAGAAAAAGGGTTCTTTTAATTCTCCCAAAATATTTTTAAGAATCAAGTTAACCTGATCATTGGTCCAAAATTCAGTACTTTTAATTCCTTTAGGCCAATAACTTTTTTGTAATGGATACATTAATTCATCTAGAAGGTCCCTTCCTTCCGGGAAAAATAAAATATGATAATTATTATAGCCATTATCTTCGAGTATATTTCCTAAAGAAGGAAATCGAGTCCTATCATGCTTAAAACCATAGTAGGTTCTGCTTATGAAAACTGAGGGCCAGCCAGTCATCATTGAACTTATTGCCATAACTGAACTCGGTGCTGATGTTACAACAGTGGAGAATTCTACAGCTTCATGGGCAATTTTATCCATTACATCCAAGCGGCCTCGATCATCGGCATTAGTATGGTAGTTCCTTACGGAATCTATTAAGAACCAAATCAGATTCATTTACTTGTTACTCCTTCAAATCATTTTGACTCTGCCTTTTAGGATATCTTCAGCCTGGACAGAGTGCATTTTTACCTTATGCTTTATACCTATACATCCTACTAAATCCCCCGAAGTAATAGGCCGAAACTGACTCTGGAAATAGAACTTTTAATGTTAATTTTAATAAATCTTTAAAAGTTTTGACAGAATAATTGATTGTATCTGGAATTCGCACAAAACTATATTTGGCAAAAAACAAATCAAGAGTTTTAATAGGGAAGAAATTGATATGTTCAATGAAGTGAGCTTTATCAAATGTGCCTTTTTTCTTTTCGATTGAAATTTTTCTTGGAGTTAGTCCATTTACCCAAATTACAGCATTATCATTGGATTTTTCTTTTATAAAATTCATAACGGATGCTAAATCAACCACATGCTCAATGCAATTTTGAAATATAATTATATCTGCTTTGACAGATGGATATTTACCATCAAATTTGTCGGATGTAGCAACTTTTAGCCTCATTTCTTTGCATACTGCAAGACGTTTTTTGTCAACATCCACACCATAAACATCCATACCAAATTCACGCCCCAAAGACATAGAATGCCCGAAGCCACAGCCAAAGTCCAACAGCGTCAAATCTTTATCCATATCCTGATTTTTCATAAGTTCTATAAAAGTTTTTAAGCAACGTAATTTCTTTTTTCTAGTTATATTCTTATTTTCTTTTATTCCTACTGCCGTCAAATATGGCGTGTGCCTATACATATTTTTCTTAGATTCATTGTATACTAAAGTTTCATACTTCTTTTTAATCCTGGGATTAACGAAAACAAACCCGCAATCAAAACATCGTTTTACATACAATCTACTTTCTTTTGTGACACCAATACAGGAATAGTCGAGACTTTCTTTTTGTTTCAATTGCCCATATAATATATCGAAATACAACTTTAAAGAGTTGCTTCCACAGACAGGACAATTAATTAGTTCGAATTTATCATTCAGAATTTCATTTTTAATAGACATATTTTATCCTTCTCATAATTCTGACCTTTTAAATTTACCTCAGAATCTCTGATTTTTTGTGTTAAACTCGTTTAAAGAAGCCTTTGGGCACCCCGTTTTGTTTATGGTCATCCTCAACATTTCAGGAATTGCTTTTAGAGCTAAGATAGAGAACAAACCCATAACATGGCTTACTAATGACAATAGACATTTTCATTACATTGCCGGAATTAGATGATCTGGAAGGAATTGCTAAAATCTGCGAACTTTTCAATATCACTTTAAATGTTTGAAAACTACGGTAAGGCTCGATAAATCTCGGTATTTTTTTTTGATTTATCTATATTCTGTATTTTACACAAATGGTTAATATAACTCATATTAACTGCGAAAAAAATAACCAGAAAATAATTCATAAAAACTGCCGTATAAAATAATCCAATGAAATAAACAAGCAATAGAGCCGGAATATTTTTGTAATAAATTTTAAACCATCTATTCTTATTCTTTGGAATATGTGTTTTCCTCCACTTTTTGTATAAAAAATAAAAAACTAGAATAGGCATCATTAAACCCAAAACACCCATTTCATACATAAAAGTTGTCATCAGAGAACTAGAAGTTCTGAAGCCATATTCATCAAGCATTTGGTTACCGATACCTGTTGTATAACCCCTATACGAGGCTGAACCAGGTCCCTTTCCGATCAAGAATGAAGGTACATCCTTTGTCAGTTGTTCCAACCCAAATTTCACTGAACCAATTCGTCCAAAGCCTTGTCCCTTTTCATGATCCTTTATAACTGTGGCAGTAAAAGTATCCCAATTTGTAAATACAGAATAATATGCTTTGAAAGCATATTCAAGCTGTATTTTTTTTGCTATTGCAAATGTACTTAATAAAATCAAACAACTGATTATTGTTATTTTAGCAACTTTTTTGAAATTAAATAATTTTAAATACATAAAAGAAGTCACCAGAAGTGCTCCTACCATTATAAGTAACGCTCCGTATGCATAACCAGTTATTAAAGGCATTGCTAATAATATTGCTAAAAATAAATATTTCTTTTTTCTCTCTATTAATAACATTTGCAAACATAAACATGACAGTATTATGGAAAATATTGCTCCTGTCCCTGTACCATGAAATCCGAAAATTCCTCCTGTCTGTTGTGTTGAAAATCCCAACTTATCCGCCAGCATAAATTGAGTGATTGATGAAACGGCATTTACTATTGCCAATAAAAAAAATAGTCTAAAAAACTTCCCATAAGTTTTTTCACTAAAATCATATATAGAAATGGCATAAGCTAATAAAAGGAATTTGTATAATATTCTCGATGATAAAAATGAATAAGTAACAGACGGAGAATTAACAACGCTTGAAATTATTATTATCGAAAACACCAAAACAAAAAGCTTTACATTCAGGAAATATTTTCCATATTGCTTCGAGGTTATTAATATTAACACTAAGAAATAAATTAAAACATCAGCAAACCAATATAAGTAAGTTGCGTAACCCATACGCTCCAAATCAAATACAAAATACTTAAAAAAAGCATGACTAATAAACATATTGGTGAATGATATCCAAAATATTGTTTTAATAAGGGTAGTTACAGTTATAGGCCGAGACGTTTGCATAATTACGAACTTTTAAATTTTGATTAGAATCACTGATTTAGACCTTTGAATTTTGACCATTTGGAAAATTCAAAAATCTCTACATGAAGTGTCAAGCAAAAAAATTAACTTAAGCGAAGTATCCAGCGGGGGTGTGGATATTTGGGTGAATGTGGTTAAAATATAGGGCAGTTCAAAATATGAGCGGGTGTGGTGATTTGATTGAGCACCTCAATTTACTTAAAAAGCCATCTCAACCAAGATAATTTTGTCTCAGTTCTTTATTCCCTGCAGTTGGCACATTTTTAAAAACAAAGAATTCGAATCAATAATAAGGTTGTCCCACGTTCCTTCCTGTAATATTCTTCCATTATCTATTACGTAAATATAGTCGCATTTTTTAACTGTTGATAGACGGTGCGCAATAATAATCATTGTTTTTTGCCCCATCAAATCGTTAACACTTTTTTGAATTAGGTTTTCTGATTTACTATCTAAAGACGAAGTTGCCTCATCAAAAATTATAATCTCAGGATCTCTGAAAAGTTCGCGTGCAATTCCTAGACGTTGGCATTGTCCTCCCGATAGTTTTATGCCCCTGTCTCCTACAATAGTACTATATCCTTTTTCTGTTCTATGAATAAAATCCAGACAATGTGCTATTTGACAAGCCTTTTCAACTCTATCCATACATTGAGAATCATCATCTTTGCCTGACCACAATGTAACATTGTTAAATATAGTATCATTAAATACAACAGGTTCCTGGGTTATATAACCAAAAAGCCGCCGCAATGACACTTTACTTAAATCCTTGTAATCCATACCGTCTATCATCACTTTTCCTGATTGTGGATTCATTAGTCCCGTAATAATATCAAGTAAAGTTGATTTACCAGAACCCGATTCTCCTACTACGCCTATTGTATGGTTACGCGGTATTTTCATATTGATGTTAGATAGAATTTGAGTATTCCCAAAAGAAAAATGTAAATTTTGTAAAGTTAGTTGGGAGGAAAATCCTTTAATATCTTTTCCTTTATCTATCTCCAAGTTTTTTGCTAATATACTTTTCGCTTCTTCAACCGCATCTACAGCGCCAGTTTGAGCCATGAATCCCTGAAAGGAAGTTTGAAATTCAGGTAATCTAAGCATCATTCTATATAAAAATAGCATTGTCACCATAATAGAGGCAATATTTTGACCTTGAATAGCAGTTAAATAGATCACAGCAATTGAAAATAACATCATGGCAACTAATTCTAATGAAGTAGGTGTAATTTTTTCAAGCAGAGTCAATTTGAATCCTTCTTTTTGCTGCTTTTCTATTTCATGCCTCAATGATTTTGAAGGATTTTCAAAATTTGAAGTTGCCTTTAAATATTTAAAATTAAGGATGAACTGAATGAAAGCGTTTTGCAAACTTCCATGACTCTTAACCAAAATTTTTGATATTTTTCTGACTTTTAGAGTCAACGGAAAAAATAGAAAATAAATAATTCCTCCTGTTAAGATGGTCATCAAACTAACTTGCCAACTGAATAAAAAAGCATAAAATAAATATACAATCAAAGTTGCTGTCCTAGCCATCATGATGATATATTTTCCGAAAGCTGCGATTGTTGTCTGAATTTCGGTTGTAATTATATTATTGAAATAACCAATTTCTGTGTTTACAAAAAATGAGTATTTCATTTTCTTATACATTTCAACAATATCAATTCGTAATTTTCGCTGTAATTTATACAGAATATGTGCTCCTATAGCTTCATGAGTGAATTTGAATAATGCTTTAAATATGAAGATTAATAGAATAAAAACTACAAGCGAGATTAAGGATACTTCTATATTCAAATATCTGAAACAACCATATATAAATTCCGAATACTTGCTTTTTGGCGTTATATCATTCCCTAATTCCAATAAAGGCATTACTAAGGACAAGCCTAAGCCATCTATCAGAGTGGCTACACAGACAAGAAACGCAAACAATATAAGTTTAACACCGACATATTTATAAAATATTTTAAAATAATGTATAATAAATCTCATATCTAAACCTTCATGAAATCCTTATCTAGCAAATTCGTTTTATTATAAATACACCAATTAATGCTAGGTCGGAGTAGCTTGTCGATCTTTCGTATCCATCAGTAAACTTATATTTAATTGTCTTGACTTTAGTGGCATTTAGCATTGAAGCCTACAAAATTGATAATAATAAATTGGCATGTCTATTATTACGCAATATCAATGCTACGAATTCAGGTGATTTTAAATAGTCGTATTACACTTTAATTGGAATTGTGAAAGGATGACAATCCAACTATTATCAGAAACCCTGGTTTAGTGTCAAAATGGGACTACAACTACTTTTCGCAGAAATGATGAGGCTTGAATTAATAGAAACAAATTACTGTAGATAACTTTCCTTAATGATTGTTAATATCTTCAATATAATCTAAAATTGGTTTATCTTTCCAGCCAAGATACTTGCCATATGTCTCCTTGACATCCTCTTTCTCATATAAACGTTGCGCTGTTCGGTAATAGCGTTCCATATCTTTCAATCTTTTCTTTTTTTTATTGGAATTTTGGCGATTCATACTATATTATCTTTTTTTAATTATGCCTAATCTTACATTAATCTTCACTTAGCGCTAATGTATATTCGCCAATAAACTTTTTAAAGTCTTGTGGCAGATCATTCACCATATACTCACGATTGAAATACCCTTTCCAGAAAACCTTGGGCAATAATAATCCCCCGTACCTCTCTTTAAAAATCCCGATTGAAATTTGCTTTTTTGTAGGTGTAAACAGGGGAGACGGAGAATAATATCGACCACCTAATTCATAGAAGTGGTATCCCTTTTTTTTATAGTAGGAAATTGCTTCCCATTCTAAATAATGCCTTAAGGAAGATTCCTTTTCATACTTTCCTACATTCACCTGAGACCAGCCATAAGCCATCTTATAATATTGACCACAAAAAAGATAAGATAGTTCATTATCGTGAATATCATAGTTTATAAAGAGTTCAGCCCTCTTATCGAAAATCATTTGTCTCATTAAATCCCAAGCTCTTTGTGGCCTTGTTAATTTGCCTGAAGATTTAAAGTGCTCATTTTTATACCTTGTAAAAACATCAGTCAACTCATCGATACTTGACTCATTATTAAATACTTTAACTTGGAATCCTTTTTTTGCAGCTCTTTTAATATGTCTATGATGGTACTTACTCATGTCTTCATATAGAGTATTTTCTGAATTGCTTAAATCAATAACTATTGTGTTCGAGACTCTTTGGAAAAGATGATATTTCTCAAACTCTAGCATTCTATCTGAAGGAAAAGGAGCTCGAGTACAAAACTTAATCGTTAGAGGATTATCAACCATTTGCATTGAGACAGCCTTTTTTTCTTCAGCGTAATCTGAATAAATTTTAAATACTTCTTTAAGTATTTTTTTTCTAATTATCGGGGAAGTCTTGGACAGGACTGGTATCCCCAGTTCATTACTTCCTATTACTAGGACTTTACCATCTTCTGTCTCTTTTTTGTTTAGTATTAAAGGGCAAATAGCTAGCGGGGAATTATCATTTGCTAATAAACAAAAAGATGCATTCTCAATAACATTATAGAATTCTGAAATATATTTTATCCAAGCAGACGTATGTAAGTATGTTGCCCCACCGAACTTTTCCAACCATCGGTCCCATGTTTCTGAACTAACTTCGTTGAAATTTTTTTTAATTATATCCATTTTCTATAGATGTATAAAAATTCCAAATTACGTAAATTTTTCAAGTAAAAAATCACTACAAGTATTATAAAAAGGGTGGAATGATTGTTGAGTTAATTCAAGAACTTCAAAACCAATATCTTCTGCCAATGCAATGATGTCTGAACTTTTATACGTAGTACACTGATATCCCTTTGGTTTTCCGAATATGGCTTTATTTAAAAGTTTATTAAGTGAAAATTTCATATCTCTAAGGGTGGGAATACTTTTATTTTTCTGTTTTTTTAGAAAATTTAAATATTTTTCTTCTGTTCTCACTTCTCCCAATAATACCTTACCGCGTGATGGCATATTCATCCATATTTTTCTTAGAAGATTATCAACTTGCTGCAAGGAATCGAAAAAATGAATAACGCCGTAAACAAGAACCTTCGAAAATTTAATGTTGAGATCGGGCCACTCTTCCGTTACATTAAACAATCGATATTCTACATTGTCGTATTTATTTTTGGCCCTGGCCATATCAATAATATTTTTACCAGCATCCACTCCCAAAAGAGAATTAATTTTAAGATGTAAATATTTATGGTAGATACCTACATTGCAACCAATATCTAAAAGATTATCCTCACAATTTAATCTCAACTTTTGTTCTATATCATTAGCTAACTTCTTTGTATAACCAATATTATTAATAAGATAGCGGCCCGATGACAATATATCAAAGGGGCTTTTCAAAACTATCTGATCGTAGCGTCTTATAAGCTTAGGATTTTTCATTAAAACCTATTCGTATTGCATCAACAATTATTTGACGATTACTATGATTGATACCCTCATGTACTGGTAAACCAACACATTTTTTAAAATTTGTATCTCCCATGTTTCTATTTACATCGAAGGGATAAATACCTGTATATACTCCATGTTCCAACAATTGATTTTTTATATTATGAAGTCTATACCCTTCGGCAATAAGCGGCATAAAATAAGGTATCACAGCCTTGTGATCTCCAATTTCATCGAATACATTTAAATCTGACAATCGATCAAGAAAAAAATCTTTGTTTTCATTTCTTTTAATTAGAGCTTTTTCCATTAACCTTTGCTTTATAATTTTTTCTGATATTCTATTTATATTTATATTTAAGTCATACACTCCATAACTCATTTCAACCCATTTCCCCCAAAATGATCTTAATTTTTTATTATTTGATTTTTCTAAAAACAACTTACTTAGAAACGATAAAGTACTCCCCCAGTTTCTCACATTATTAAGTCTATTTTGAATGTATTGGCCCAATTGTTTATTTTTTGTAACTATTGCTCCACCCATGAGTGAGGGGAAAAATTTTGAAAAGCTGAATATACCTGCATCCCCAAACGATCCTACACGCTTGCTTTTATAGTAAGACATAATTGCATGTGCACAATCCTCAATTACAAACCAATTGTATGCCCGAGCTTTTGACATAATAATATCAATATTCTGAGGATATCCATATTGATGATAAACGACAACTCCTCTCGTTGATTCAGATGGTATTATTGTTGGAAAACACCTCTTTTGCATAATATTATAAACCCACGATCCAATCCATTTAGGTACCCATACTTCTGAATTCTTATCATGTAAATGTCCAGATTTCCGAAAATATGACAAAATAATATCTAATGATGCTTTCCCTGAACTCGTAATAAAAACTTGTTCTTCTTTGAAGTCACTGAATAGATCTTGAATAATATTTAGCTCACTTTTTTTTATGTTTGCCCACTTAAAGGAATCAATCTCTCTTATCATTCTTTCTACCGGATAGCTAGATTAATGCTTATAATGCTGAGGATATTGTTTCACAAATTTCTGCCATTTTTTCGGGATCTAATCCTTGATGAACAGGCACCCAAATACATTTTTTGTAAATTGGGTTGAATAAATTTCGATTAATATCAAAATGATAAATTCCTGTAGAAATTTTTTTCTGTAATAGAACTTTTTTTATCTCTAAAAGCCGATTTTCATCTGTTATTAGTGGCAATATATAAGGATTGACTCCTTCTTCTTCCAAACCATAAAAAAAATCTGTGTTCTTGAAATAATCCAATACAAATAAATAATTCTGTCTACGTTTTTCCAATACCTTTTTAGTTAACTCATGCGAGATTATCTTTGATGATATTATATTTGTCTTTTGCGCATATTCCGCACATCCATAAGCCGTTGTATTTAAGTTATTCCAGTACTTGTTATCTTTTTTCCTTTTAATATTCGTTTTATACTTAGTTAGATGCAAAAACAATGAGATCCATCTACTGTGCATCTTATCCTGTTCCTCTTTTGCATGATTATAAAGGTCTTCATTTATTGTCGCCAACCCCCCTCCCCAAATTGATGGAAACAGTTTCGACAAGCTGAAAATGGATGCAAGACCAAAAGTACCTAATCGTTTCCGTTTGTAGTAGCCCTCGAATAAATGAGCACAATCTTCAATTACAATAATTTTCTTACGACTACAATAGTCCATAATTTCGTCCATATTCTGCGGGAATCCATACTGGTGAAAGACAATAGCAAGCCTTGCTGAAGAATCATGTTTTAATATAGGGCTACAATGCTTTCTTATAAGCTGTAAGAATGAAATACAAAGCCATTTAGGTACAATAATTGGTGAGTTTTTATCCTTTATTATTCCAGTCTTTCTAAGGTAATTCAGTATATGAAAGGTAGCAGATCTACCTGTAGCAGTACTTAAAAAATAGCCAGGGAAATCAATCGGTGAAGTTTTGTAAAATATTGACCGTATTAAATTCCATGCGTTAGGAATTTCAACTTCATAAATCAAATTTTTGTTTTTCCTATATTTTTAAAAACTCCAGATCTTCTTTTCTAAAATAAAAAATATTCCTATTACTCACAAAAATCCCAATTAAAAGGTGTCCCCTTTTTCAAATCCTTTTTGGCCTTCCTTCCCAAAACGCTTTTTAAAAACTTTGGTTCTAATCCATATCCCGGCCTGATAGATCGTATATTTTCTTCGTTAAAAGACTCTCCAGCTTTAATATCTTCTACAACAAATAACGATCGTGAAAATAACCGACTTCGCATGCCTTCTTTATTTAATTCATAATTAACAACACCTAAAGCTTTCTCTGCCTCGCGTACCGCGTCAACCATTGCTTTAAACTCCGACTTGTCAAGTGAAAAAGCTGAGTCAGGTCCTCCGATACTTTTATCTAGAATTAAATGTTTCTCAATTACTTTAGCACCAACTGCAACTGAAGTGATTGGTACTGTGATACCAAGAGTGTGATCTGAAAGCCCGCTGATTACATTGAAATGGTCAGCTAAATCTGGAATTGTCCTGAGATTGGCTTCCTCGATAGGCGCCGGATATGAGGAAGTACATTTTAATAATATTATTTGCTCATTACCTACCTTTCGGCATGAATCCACTGCATCTTCGATATCTTGTAAAGTGGCTATCCCGGTGGATATAAAAACTGGCTTGCTTTTCGACGCAATGTACTGAATTAGAGGAATATCAGTAATCTCATATGATGCCACTTTATAAGCCGGCATATTTATTTCTTCCAAAAAATCCACAGCTGACTTATCAAATGGAGATGAAAAACAGATAAGTCCAAGGTCACATGCAATTTTTTTTAATTTTGGCTGCCATTCCCAGGGAGTGTATGCTTCTTTATATAATTCATATAAGTAACGTCCTTCCCAGATAGTTCCATTTATTTTAAAAAAATCATTTCTACAATCGATTGTTATAGTATCCGGTGTATAAGTTTGAAGTTTAATTGCATCAGCCCCAATTTCTTTGGCTGCCTCTATTGTTTTAATAGCAATATCCAAATGCTGATTATGATTGGCTGACAACTCAGCGATTATAAATATTGGCTGATCGTTCCCGATTACTCTTTTTGAGATATTAAGTATTTTACTCATAATGATTAGGACGTTAAATTCTATCTATTAAGAATCGCTTTACTTTATATAACGAATATGCGTTACCAATAATCACCTTTTTTATCATTAAGTTAATAAAATCGCATATTTTATCGCATCTTCCATACTGTCAGAGTTGGCCGTCCCTTTTCCAGCTTTGCCAAATGCAGTGCCATGATCTACGGAAACTCTGATAATTGGCAATCCAAGTGTTATATTTATCCCTGCTACTTCTGTCCATTCTTTTCTCTTATGGTTATATTTAAATCCTAATGTTTTTAGAGGAATATGGCCTTGATCATGATACATCGCAATAACGACATCATACATTCCGCCATATGCTTTAGCAAAAATTGTATCGGGAGGAATAGGACCTTCAATAACAATCCCTAGATCATTTTTCGCTTTCTCTATGGCTGGACTAATTTCATCTATTTCTTCTCTTCCGAATAGCCCTTTATCGCCAGCATGTGGATTAAGTCCAGCCACTCCAACTCTTATATTTTGTATATTCAATTTCTTGCATGTTTCATACCCTAATTTTATTGTTTTATAAATATTCGTTTTTGTTATCATGTTAATTGCTTTTTTTAAAGAAACATGAATTGTAACATGCAGCACTCTTAAATTTTTATAAGCTAACATCATTGAATAATCTTTTGTGTTGGTCAAATCGGCAAGCATTTCAGTATGACCTGCATATTTTTTCCCATATCCCCCAAGTTGAAATGAACTTTTATGGATCGGTGAAGTTACTATCGCATCAATCTTATTTTCCAAGCAATCTTCGATGGCTTTTTTAATATAGTCACCTGCTGCTTTTCCATACTCCGCCTTTATAACGCCATATTCAATTGGCAATGTTAAGAGGTTTAGATCGACGAATGAATATTTATCTAAATTGTTATTAGTAATTTCATATTTCGCATTGATATCTTCAAATACTTTTTTATCACCATAAATAATAAACTCATTTCCACCTTTATTAATTTCAGTATTTCGTAAAGCTTTTAATACTATTTCTGCTCCAATTCCTGCGGCATCACCCATAGTTATTCCAATTCTAGCCATAATATCTTCTCCTCATTTGATTGATTTTTTAAGAAGCGTTAATATTTTATGCCGTTTTAATTTCTAATGTTTTTTGCACTTGTTTTTCCAGTTTAATCAGTTCATTATAAGTGTCTGCTGTAATAATGATATGGTTAACTCTATTTGCACAGTGTACATATGGCCTTATTTCATCTCCGATCTTTAAATCCATAAAAATATTTCTTACGCCTTCAAGCTTTTTTAATTTATCAAGTCCTTCTATCTTTTCAACAGTACCAGGCTTTGGAAAAACACTTGTTGTCATGCTCCATTTGAACCATTTGGGTATTAAATCACGAGCATCAAATGTATTCCCTGTCGCTATATCTATTGTACATTTTATGATATCTATCCCAAATGAATATGGTTTTCTATATTGAGAATCAAAACCTCCTGAAGTCCTGGCAGTGACTTCGATTATTTTTGGTTCACTTTTAACAACTATAAGATCGCCCTTAAATGCCCCATAATCTATACCGAGAGCCTTTGCTGCCTTGGACATTAAATTGTACATCTCCTTTTGAATTTGCTCAGGTAATAAGCTGGGTGTAATTGAGCCAATCTGTACAGCATATTCCCTGTAATTTTTAAAAACCCTATCAGAAATACCTGCAGGATAAAGTCTTCCATCGTAGAGTACTGTATCCACACTATACTCATCGCCTACTAATAGTTCTTCAATTATAATTTCTTTTCTGTGAAAACAATTTTGGATAGCAATTTCATAAGCATTTTTTATGCTCCCCATACTAAAAATCTTTGTCAATCCACGGCTGGCACTATTATCTGAGGGTTTCACAATACAAGGTAGGCCAATATTTTCTATCACATTAATTGCTTCATCAACCGTCTTTGCACTTCCAAATTTTACTTTACTAATTCCATTATCATTTAGGATTTTTCTCATTCTAATCTTATCATTACAATTAAGTGCTGATTCAGGATTAATACCTGGCAAACCAATAGCATTTGCTGCCATCGCAACAGTATATTCTACATCGCAACCCTGAGTATAAATGCCCTTGATCCTGTTATCCTTGTGTAGTTTCTTTGCTAAATCTATATGCCCATCAACATCTTTTGTATCTTTTTGTATAAACTCATCAGCATATTTGGATGCAGAACAACATTCATTTTTATCTGTAAGATATGTGATATATCCAAGTTCTTTTGCCTTGTTCAAAGCAACAATTTGAAGTAAGCCACCCCCTATAATTAAAATTGATTTTTTCTTATCCATTGGCCTCACAATTTAGTAATTTCAATAATTCTTCAAATGATCGGATGTGATAATTTACATGAATAGGATGATTTTCATTTTTCGGATTATAAAAGATTGAGATCATTTCCAATTGAACAGGGGCTTTAAAATCGATATTGGGATCGTTACCAACATATATTGTTTCTTTTGGCTCTACATTCAGTTTTGACAAGCATTCCAAATAAGGATTTTGAGAAGGTTTTGGTTCTAGAAAAGCGCAGACAATGGCTTCAAAGTATTCAAATATTCCCGCATTTTTTATTCTTTCTAACTGAATTTTTTGTTGTCCGTTTGTTACGATCCCGAGCTTATAGTTTATACTCAATTGATAAAGAGCTTCTGGAACACCACTTAATAATATTTCATCTGCTCGTTCTGAAAGAAACTTATTAACAATGTCTGGTAAATATTTTAAATCAGAACATAATTCTTCAAGACATTCGTTAACATGGTATTTAAATTTTGGGCCTTTCTCATAGTATTTTTGCCAGAATTTTTTTCCAAAATTATGTAATCCTAATTCTCTTTCAACATATAATATTGTTTTTTTCCACCTTTCCCTAATCCAATTCTCCTCATCGACTAATGTTCCATCAAAATCGAAAATTATCGCTTTGATATTGGAAAATATACGATTATTTTCTATCATTTGAAATAAATATTATAAGAAAACATCATATAAAAAGAATAAAGGAACTAATCGCCTAATCTTTATACCACGATTTCAAAATCTCGTGAATTAACAGATCAACATATTTATTGTTTACGATAACATGATCTTTTAGTCTTCCTTCTAGCTTGAATCCATTATCCTCTAAAATTTTAATGTGCAATGGACGGATGTCATATGTCTCTGCATAAAGTTTATTGAAAGAAATTTCCATAAATGCAACTTGCTTGATGAGTGAAAGAAACATTGAGAATTCTTTCTTATATATATTCTTATCTTTACTTCTGTCACCATTTAAAAGAAACGATATTTCACTCTTTTTTGAAAGCCAATCTATATGGACGAAACCTCCATAACCAATTATTTTATTATCTAACAAGTAACTAAGCAGTATCTGAGTTGGCTGTAATTGTTCGAACGAGGGTTCAATATATTTTTCATAGTAATTCTTTTGTTCTTTCTTTGTAAGTAAGTTTTTCTGTCTTAAAACATAAATCTGTTCATTCCGCCACTTTCTGATTAATTCCATATCAACTTTGCGCATAGGCACAAGGGAATATTGTTCTAATGTGTATGCTTTCTTTTTCAAGCATCTATAATGTTTTGCACCAATGTTCATTAGAAAAATAATTTATTATTTTTTAATGCGCAAAAATACTGTTAGATCCCTTCCAAAACCAAGCTGGCCAAATTTCAACAATGCTCCCACTGTTTGTTCGAGATTTTGATCATATAAAAAGTTCATAATAGATACTCGTGCAAGGTGCGCTTGCTTCCCTTTCGACTTATTCTTCACATAATTAGAATGATCATTCATTAGAAATATATCGATCGGGAAATCTGCTAAAATAAACTCTACAGACAGCCCGAGAGATTTTGCCAAATTCGAAAATGAATCTTTTGTAAAGTAAGATATGTGATCAGGTGGCGAAACCCAAAATTGCTCGTCGACTTTTTCCAACTCGAGTAATAGTTTTTGATAATTAGAAAAATCGTTTGGAAAAGTTACTACTAATATCCCAGAAGGTTTAAGTAATGTTTTTAATTCAACTAATAAATCCTCTGGTTCTAAAACATGTTCAATTACGTTTTTTAAATTGATAATGTCATAATTATTTGCCGTTTTGACTTCATTGTGCAAAAACTCATATATATCACATTTTTTAAAAAAACCGAGGAGTTTGGGATTAAATTTTTCTATTCCAAAAGAGGAAAAGTCGACTCCTTTAACATTACATCCGGCTGATTTAAAAACATCAAGAGCCCACCCTTCTCCGCATCCAACATCGAGAAAGCTTTTATCGTTAAGCGCACCAAATATTTTTTCTAAACAAAATTGAATTGCCCTTTGTCTATTCTTTAAATGTCTTAATTCTTGTTCTGAATATTCTAATTCAAATGCTGCCTGTGCCTCTTGATAATACTTATTTTCATAATAATTTTCTAATTCTGAAGCTGAAGGCTTATTTGTTATTTGAAAATAACCATTTACATGCTTTATTGTTTTGTAATCCATGTATTTTTTCTTCCTATCTAATATATGTTATTTTTCAATTCTCAGCGGACGCATCATGCTCCACTTTAGTAACTGCGGATCATCCTTTACTAAATTCACAATCTCCTGTACTGTCAGCCCTTCTTTTCCCTCTTTTTGGAGGGAATGGAATACTTCGCTTATAAACTCAAAATCCTCCTGATAGTCCACACCTCCAATAGCCATATTTGAATAGTTATTTGAATACTTAACGTATCCAACACGGAATCTATTTGGATGCTTCTTCATGAATAAAGAAACGTGTTCTCTATCTGAGATAAGTTTGGCAGCTTTCCACGTTTCCTCAAGAGCTTTGAAACTAAAAAGCTCAGTACCAAAGCCTAGGGGATAACCTTTGAGGAGGACCAGGTCGTATTTTTTTACATGCTCTTTGTAAAAAGATACAATGGCATCAATTACCTCTGGGCAGATTAAAGGACAATCACTTGAAATTCTCACAATTGCATCCGCCCCGAATTTTATCGATGCTTCATAGAATCTAGAAAGCACATCATCTTCACTTCCTGCAAAGTATGACACTCTGCATGTTTTGGCTAAATTAATAATTACTTTGTCTTGAGGATTTTTTGTTGTAGCAACTATAATCTTGTTCTTTAAACATGATTTTTTCACTCTCTCAATCAGGTGCCAAAGCATGGGGCGACCATTGATTAGCTTTAGTACTTTTTTAGGGAAACGTGTCGAGCCAGTGCGGGCTTGAATTATAGTAACTGTTAGCATTAAGATTTTTAAATATTTCTATTCTAATTTATTTTTAGAGGGGAGGATAATGGATCGTAATACTTCAGTATTTCGTAAATTCGGTATAATAAGTCTAAATTGTTTAATATCACAAGTACAAATAAATAGCCGGGTGCCACGCCAATTGCAAATAATACTAATGACCAAAATTCAAGTTCGAAAAAGACACCCATTCCCATTACAATACCACGATCTAAAAAGAATTGTTTCACTTTAGCTCTTCTTTTTAGTTTTACTAACCGTGGTATTATATAATAATGGACACACAGCAGATAGGCAGTACAAGAAATTAAAAAAAATATTTTTTCAAAAGATGAATTAAGTTGAAGGGATATCAAAATCCAAAGACCAAGGTAACAAACATAATCAGTGACTTTATCCAATTGATCGCCAAATTTCGATGTTTTATAAGTATATCTTGCTAATGCACCATCAGAATAATCGATAACAAGTCTAGCCCAAAAAAATAATAAAGAAAGTGCGTACATATGAAATAGGAAGAATAAAAGACAAGAAAGGGATATAAATATATTTACAGTACTCAGAAGGTTTGGGTGTAAACTTAACTTGGCAGAAATGTATACAATCCGAATTGAAAAAGGATGAATAAATAATCTTACACTCGGATAATTGCAATACGCACCAGTAGTTGATTCTAATATTCTATGTTTTTCTTCGGTAAATTTTTTCATTTATAATGAGACTCCCTGCCGCAAGGAAATGGGGAATTTAAAATAGACTACTAAAAAATTGAATAATTATTCTTATCTCAATCGAAAAAAACCTGAGTGTGCAATTGAAGAAGTAAGTAGATTTTCAGGATCCTTTTTAGCAATTAAATCAAACACTTCATCAACTGCCTTACTATATTCATTTAAGTGAGTCTTTTTATGTGCCCAAGATGGTTTAAACTGCCTAAAACCAAGGAAACTCCGTTTGAGCATTTCTATTGTAAAAAAAGTCGCCATATTCTGATCATAATCAGATTTGAAATTAAATTGTGCTAACGTCGGAATTCCTGAAACGTGAATATCAAGATGATATTTTTCCGCCTTTTCTCGCCAAATATTCTGAACTTCTCTACCAATATTTATAATATGTTCGGCAACCTTCTCTTTTATATATTTCTTAATTGTTGCAATTGCCGCTGTTGGACCAATTCTTTCAGTCCAGTTCGTACTTGAAATGAATGTTGTTTGAGCGGCTTGCATGACTTCTTCAGAGCCAATCACAGTTGCCATTGCATACCCATTTGCAATTGATTTAGCAAAAACAGCCATATCTGGAACTACTCCATATCTTAAATGTATACCGCCAGCATTCATTCTAAAGCCGCTTGTTATCTCATCAAAAATTAGTATACTCCCGATATCTTTAGCAATTTCCTTTAACTTGAGTAAAGATTCTTTTGAAGCTTCTTCTCCTCTTGCAGGTTCAACGACTATGGCAGCGATTTTCTTCTCTTTTCCATTAATTAATTCTCGAAATCTCTCAATTTCATAAAAGAAAAAAGGAACTGCAGTCCCTTTTAATCCTCGCGGAACACCTCTTGGTTCTAATCCTGGCATTAGCTGGCCATCAAGTCCGAAAGTATCTCCTATGTTTGCGGCAAGATACCAGTCCATCCAACCATGATATCCACTGAAATAAACAATATCCCTTTTTGTTGCCGCTCGTGCAATCCTAACCGCAACTGCCATGGCTTCGCCTCCACTGCGGGTGTAACGGACCATCTGGGCCCAGGGATGGAGCTGTATGAGCAATTCCGCCAGTTCCACCTCCTCAGGGCAGTTCAAGGATGATGAACTACCTTTATGGATGGCTTCCATTACAGCTTGATCAACATCATCATCTGCATACCCAAGTATGTTTGCACCAACACCCATGATGGACATATCAATATATTCATTCCCATCCAGATCCCACACCATGCACCCTTTTGCACGGTCATAATAGGCTGGCCATATATCAGGAGCGAACATTTCTGGGCGTTTCGATAAAAGTTGCGCACCACCAGGAATAAATGTTTTGGCCTTTTTATATAAAGTTTGACCAGCACCTCGTTTAAAGTTCATGCTTTTTCTCTTGAAGTTATTCACGATCTTCTACTAGTGATTTTAAGTAACCCGCATTACGAATAATTCCCTTATTAATCTCCATCAGTTCTGGCTCTTTTTCAAGAAGGTCAAGAATATTTTGAGTAAGAAATATTTTATCGGGGATGTAAAGTCTTTTAAAAATTTCTACTAAAAAACAATAGTCTGCTTTTTCATCCAGTGTCCATCGGTGGTTTTCAAGGCCTTTAAATATCTTATAATCTCCTATGCGATATTTTTCTGGATGCTCATACAGATAGGGGCTTACATGCTCTCTTTGTGATGGTAAATTGGCGCATTGCCAAGCATCTTTAAGAGCTGAGAAAGAAAATATTTCACAATCTAAACCATCCGGGAATTCACCACCAAGACGGTACACATCATATTTTCCGACAAGGAAACCGGTAATAACTTCATCCACAATCACTGGATCTATTACTGGACAATCCCCTGTTATTCTGACAACAGGAGCTGCCTTGATTTCTTTAGCAGCCTTGTAGAAACGGTCTAAGACATCTTTTTCACTACCTCTAAAACAAAATATATCATATTTTTTACAGAAGTCTTCCACTGCATTGTCTTGATGTGATGTTGATGTGGCTACGACAGTTCGTTCCAAATGCTTGCAGTTACTCAATCGGTCTACTATATGCCACAAAGAAGGTTTCCCAGCCAGAGGCATCAAAATCTTCCCTGGTAGGCGAGTAGAATTCATTCTTGCTTGTATTATTGCAGTAATTTTTTCTGACATTTAATTACCATTTGGCTGGATTTAGTAATCCCTCAGGTATATTGGGCAAACTTGACCACCACAGATTGCAGGTGTTCTTAGCAATATGACCTGTTTTGATATTGTTTATATTTTGTATTAATTGATCTACTGAATCTATCCCCATCATAATATAAGCATAGGGAACTTTACTTAATACAGCATTTAATAGAAAGGATTTTAAGTCCAAAGAATGGAATTGTACAAAATCTCTAACTATATCTATGTATTCGATCGCCCATTCAAAATGTTTATCCTGTAATTGTATCTTATCCAATAAAAGTAATCCTTGCAGAAAAATAGATCTTACAAAGATCTTCTTTTTATTATCTCGAGCGATCTCAAAAAAATTATTACTCAGTAACCTTTTGTCTAAAATATTAAACGGGACTTGGATGATGTCAATGTTTTCCTCCTTAGCGAATTTAACTGCTACCTCTGGCTCATATACTGAAACTCCGAAATGATTAATAAATCCTGTGTCTTTTAATTCGCGAATACTCTTTAAAAATCCGTTCCAGTCCCCGCTGATCTCATGTCGATGAATGAGTAATCCCCATAAGCAATCGACATTTAATTTATCTGAAGATTCTTGAACAGCGTCTCTCAAATTGACAAAGGATTTATATGTAAAATTTGGCCTAAGCTTTGTAATGCATTTAACTTGACCGTTTATTTTCATATCAGAAAAGATTTGACCTAAAACTTCTTCGCTGATTCCATAAGATTGAGCTGTATCATAAAACCAAATATCATTCGATACAGCAATTTCTACAATATCTCTTGCCATTCTGATAGTAATCTTACCAAGCTGATTAGCTATTCCATAATTCATTCCGAATTGGGCTGTACCAATACAAATATTGTTCATTAACTTATTCAATGTAAAAAAAATATGAGAGGAATTAGTTCCCTACATAAGCACAAAACATGCTAATTCGGGAACGAATTTGACGATTAATACTGAATTTTTTTCTTCTGATATTTTTACTTAGTTAAAAATTCTGATGTAAAAATTGAAATTTAACTCCATAATATCCTTATTTCTGTCAATATTTCTTTTATACCTTGGAAGATACCTCTCCCAAACATTAACGCTATATTTCAATACCTATTATTGAATCTATTATATAATCGTCTTCTTCATCCGTCATTTTGGGATATAATGGTATACTTAATGCCTTTTCATAATATTCTTCCGAAATAGGATAGTCACCCCATTTATAACCGTATTGATTCTGATAGTATGGCTGTGTATGAACAGGGATATAATGAACCTGAGTGCCAATGTTTTTATTTTCTAATTCTTTCATTATCTGATTTCTTGATTTCTTAAGCTTATTGAAATCAAACTGTAGAACATAAAGATGAAAAGCAGAGTATACTCCTGGTCTTTCGTAAGGAGTTGTCAACCAGGCAATTTCTTTAAATGAATTGTTGTACTTTTTTACAATTTTGCTTCTTCTTTCAACAAAATTTTCAAGTTTCTTCAATTGACTGATACCGAGGCTTGCTTGAATATCCGTAATTCGATAATTGAATCCTAATGATCGCATTTCATGATACCAAAGCGCTTCTCTCAATTCTGAATTATTGGTTATGAATTTTGAATTATCTTTGATAATTCCATGCTCTCGCAATGATAAAAGTCGTTCATATAGTTCATGGTTGTTAGTTGTGATTGATCCTCCCTCTCCAGTTGTTATCGTCTTTACGGGATGGAATGAAAAAATTGTTAAATCCGAATATTTACAATTGCCAACGTGTGTGCCATCAGCATATTTACTACCAATAGCGTGAGCAGCATCTTCTAAAACGAATAAATTGTTCTCCTTTGCAATCTCCTGAATAACCTCCATTTCACAAGGTTGTCCGGCAAAATGAACAGGAATTAACAGTTTTGTATCTTTTGATATTTTTTCTTTTATTTTTTCAGGATCAATACAGTAGGTATCTCTTTTAATATCAGCAAATATTGGCTTTAAACCATTATAGATCATTGAATTCGATGTTGCCACAAAAGTAATAGGAGAAGTTATTCCTTCTTTTCCCTTTTCAATCTCTAAACTCGCAACTGCCAAATGAAGAGCAGCAGTACCATTGCAAACAGCGATACAATATTTTGCACCTGTATAGTCACATATAGCTTCTTCAAATTCTTTAACCTTTGGTCCTTTTGTTAGGAAATCACTTTTTAAAACATCAACAACAGCTTTAATATCTTTATTATCTATCCATTGCTTACCATAATTTAGAAACTTACTCATATTTACTTATATATTAAATTCTTTCTGGATAAGAGATCTGAGCTCTTCAACAGTTAAAAACTTTTCATTTGTTTCACTACCATAACTAAAGCCATATTCACAATATTTACCAGCTTTACTATTGCTTTCTAATCTAAATTTTTCTATATCCCAGTTTTTAATTGAAGGCAGAATTACATAATAATCATCGAATTCAATTGTGTTCATTGCATCAGTTTTTGTGATCATTTCTTCGTGTAGTTTTTCACCAGGGCGTATCCCTACGATTTCGATCTTACACTTAGGAGCAATGGCCTTTGCTAAATCCAGTATTCTATATGAAGGAATTTTCGGTACAAACAATTCACCACCCCACATAGGTTCAAAACAATTCAGAACAAAATCAACGCTTTCTTTTAGTGTAATATTAAACCTAGTCATTCTTTCATCTGTTATCGGTAACTTGCCTTCTTTTTTTTGCAGAAAAAAGGGAATAACTGAACCCCTGCTGCCCATAACGTTTCCATATCGTACAACAGAAAATCTAATATCCCTTGTCCCCCTATAGTTATTAGCCGCCACAAATAATTTATCAGAGGTAAGTTTTGTTGCTCCGTAAAGATTGATTGGAGCAGCTGCTTTGTCGGTACTTAGGGCAATAATTCTTTTCACTCCCATAGCCAACGAGGCATCTATTACATTCTGAGCTCCTATTACATTCGTTTTTACAACTTCGAAAGGATTGTATTCAGCGGCAGAAACCTGTTTTAAAGCAGCAGTGTGTATTACGATATCTACACCTTCAAAAGCTCTTTTTAATCTATTAAGATCTCTTACATCACCAATAAAGTATCTTATTGGGAGTTCCATTCCTGGTTTTTGAACACGGAGTGCCCAGATCTTTCGCATTTCATATTGTTTGAGTTCATCACGGCTAAAGACAATAATTTTCCTAGGTTCATACCTTGTAAAAACAGTCTCTATGAACTTCTTGCCGAATGAACCCGTACCACCAGTGACTAGTATTGTTTTGCCATTTAACATATTAACCCCATATTAAATATCGATATAAATCATTATTGAGTTTTCTTGAATATTTTCAAAAATATTTAATAATTGGACTGTAATGAGCACTAAATGCTCCTTTTATTATTAACAAATATTTTCAACTTGAACATAATTTAATAACAATTTCTCTAATACTCATCAATTTACCTTGTTAAAAATAATCACTACAAGAAATCTAATAATTGTTAAGCCATATTATGTTTCTTTTTATAATTATCGATTGTATTCATTATTTCCTGTTCTGCACGTTGGCTTGCTTTGCCGTCAGCTTTGGAGATAAGGGGTTCTAGGAATTGCTTCCTCCTTTCAAATCTGGGATAAGTATAATTTTTATAATTTAGTATATTTTGCTCTATTTCACCATATTCGGTTGCATAATTTACCAAATCAGGATATTTTGAAAAGAAATCATAAGTTATATGATCTTCTAACACTGTATTAAAATTAGGAGATATTATCATTTTTTCAGCTGCAATTGCTTCTATTAGTACAGTAGAATTAAATCCTAAAATTACTTGAGATTCGAGAATTAGTTTTTTTACATCTGCATTATTGGTTATCTTTAGATTGCGAATTCTTTCTTTATTATAGTATTTATTATAAATATCCCTACAATACTTGAGAGATTTTTCTTGTTTCCCTTTAATTTTAATAATCACTTTGTAATCAGGATATTTTCTTGCAAACTCCATAATATTCCGATGAAACTTTTCTGTAATTTCTTCAAGTTTTTCCAATATGTTTTGTGTTTTATCAGGACGAATATAGTCGGACACTTCAAATGAGAAAAGAACGATTTGTTTCAATCCTTTTTTCGTCCTGTTGAAATAATAATCAAATCTAGGTATTCCAATAATGCATGCTTTTTCTTCATTGAAATCCTTTAAGTGCTTTATATCATGTCTTTTGTATGCTTCATTAATCATTAACATTTTAGAACCTATAAACTTGCATCCACGTATACTCAGCAATCCATCTTTAGGGAACCCACGTGCTCCAATACCCTCTTTGTTAAGAATAATTACCGGAATATTGTTATCTTCGCATACCTTAAAAAACTCCTGCTGATCAACATATACATAATTTCCAGACATAACAGCATCAAACTTAAAAAATTTATGTAAAACAGGAAACATCTTCGACATGTATTGATATACTTTTTCTTTCCCAGAATCATACTTGGGATCTACGTGATATGTAAATCCATCTTCAGTTCCCATATTATCTCTTCTATCATCTTCTAAATAACCTGGTATTAAAGATGGATCTAAAGAGAAAGGTATCATATACCTCACAATCCTTCCTAACATCAACTTGTGGAAATATAAGTATTGAATTCTATTGCTAAAGTCGATTAAAGCTTGAATGTCATCTTTAAATTGAGATCGTCCTAGGCAAAGAACCCTGTATTTTTTTTTACCATTTGATCGTTTTGTTAAAAGAACAAGAATCAAGGCTGAGAGCTTTGGAAAATTCAGTCGGTAGCTTATTTCATAGATGCTTCTAAGCACAACAAATTCCCAGATAAATAATAGCCCTCTGATAATTTTCCCAATTATTTTATTAATCGTTTCCATTCCTAGCTACCCAACAAGTTATGTATGCGAATTTATTTACACTAATTTATTAGAACTATAATCATCCAAGTCTATTTCATTAAGATTAATTACATAAATAGATCTTCTGCCTTCATGAGCTGAATCAATACAAACTAGATTTTTATTCGTATGCAGCCTTGGATGTAAATCGCATCTTTTTTCAAACCTGTATTTGTAAGGACTGAAGAACTGACTGATTATATATGATTTCTGGGAGGATGTATCAAAATAGACTAGCTTCCTTTCAGAATATTTGTTTGGTACTGTATCTGTAATAATAAATTCATTGTTACTTGAGACGGTAGGGTGCCCATCCAAATCATGAATAAAACCATTGATCTTGCTTAAAGACCCTGAGTCATAATGTAAGTAGTAATATCCTCTCCCAGCAGGTCCCATAATTAAATATACAATCAATTCATTTTCTGATTTCCAATTGAAGTGACTGATACCATAATCAAAATCAATAAGAATGGAAAATGTGGAGCAATTTAAATCGGTCTTCATTAATCGAATGAACCTCTTTCCCATTTTCTGCCAGATGTGAAAAAAAATAAATTCATTACGTATGGGGTGAAATAAAAGGTGGTTATAATAATGTTGTGCACCGTGCATAGAATGATGATTATCCTCCGCCATATCATTTATCGAGAAAAGAAATTCATGGGTACCGCTCTCCATATCTATCAGCCAAACACCATCATTTTTTAATAAATGATCATCTTTCGAATAATCAGGCAAATTAGAATATCCATATCCAGGTCTCAATCTTTCCAATCTGGAAAAATTGATTGATAATCCCCAGCGACCATCTTCTGAAATCGAGTAGATTGGCTTTTCAGTTTTTTGTCGAATTTTTCGCGAAAACACATCTTGGATAGTACAAATATATTTGCCATCGACAAAATTATTATAGAGAATTAAATTACTATCTTTTCGAGGATACCATTGCAATCGACAACCTTGCTGCCAGCACCAACTTTTTGTGATGTCAACATCAAAAAATTTACTATTATCCAAATCAAAATAACCAATTGTTAAAGGAGTAGTCTTAGGAGTTACTTTTTTATTTGCTGGACATTTTGAGGCCAACAGTATATTTTTTTCGGGATGAAAAGGGTTTACATCATAATAGCCAAAAAAAACATGGCTTTTCTTTACCCCAAAGGCCTTTATTGCATTAGGTGTACTTACTCTCTTTATCCTGTTTAATGAAAGCAGAAGGCGATTTTTTCTGAGTATTATAGGGAACAGATACCTCTTAATTTGATTCGTAAGCACTTTTAAATGTTCTTAATTTAAAAAAGAAGCTTAATCAAGCTGGTAAGGTCGCGATGATTGATTTCGACAATATTATTATGTGCTCTACCCGGAGTAAATGCTGATTTCGAGATAAGCTCACGATTTCTGCCGTCAACACCATAATCTGTCAAACAGGGAGATACACCTAGTCTTGACAAAAAATTGACTTTCTTCTTCCATAATTCTCAGGCTTTCAAAACTCAATGCTATAACGTGGACGGTTAGCTCAGTGGTAGAGTACCGGTTTTACAAACCGGGGTCCTTGGTTCGAATCGCGCGCCCCCCGCCAGAGATACACTATTAATCCCAGGGAAAATGTTTGGGAGAGAAGTTCCGCATCTCGGCAATCAGGCTTCTCATCTAAAAGCAGGAAAGGATTAAGGGTAAATTGCTCAAGGTGAATGAATTAATTATAATTACAAATAATTAAAAATTGATAAGCTACCGCCGGTAGCCATAAAAATAATTTAAATTGTACTGCACTCTACTGTATTTCGTTTATTCAGTTTTTCTATCTTCTATTCAGCTATTCTCGTTCGCGCAACCTTTTACGTCTGCGACCTCCATTCCGTTCGTCTCGTCTAGTTGGCTCATCTATTCCAATCTATTTATCAAATATATTTTAGCTAAGTTACATTTTTTTCTGACTATTTACAATATTTCTTTTATTTTTTCCTCTAGGCACGCAGAGATTTCTTTTATAGCTTCGTATTTATCCTTAATTAGATTAAACCTTCGGCTCATCTGACTGATGCTGGAATTTCTTAAAGATTTGAAATATTCACATATTTGCTGGTTACTTAAATCTGTATATTTCTTTAAAAAATATATGGCTGCATTGCGCGAAAGAATAGTGTGGTTAAACTTTTTCCTTTTAAGTTTTAGCGAAGACCAAACGGGTGATTGAGTTACTAATTCGATTATTTTTTCAGCAAGAATATCTTCATCTTTATTGGGTATTATTTTAAATAAATGCTGGCTTTTTAGTACTTCTTTTTTAAAATCTTCGCTTCCCAGAATGATGTTTCCTCTTAAGTTTTCAAATGTAGAGGCGATTTGTTTTTTTAGATTTTTTTTGATGTATTTCTGGTAGTTTAAGGATGCCTTGCGGCTATCCTCACTGCAAATACTCAACATGCAATCGTAATCAATCCAATCCTCTCTTTTTTTTCTATTGATATATCCCGGAAGGCTGCTCCATTTATATTGAAAGAGCGATTTTGCCACTCCGTTATTTTTGGGCAGTAGATGAAGGTAACAACTCAGCTCTACCAGATAATTCTTTTTCTCTATGACAAAGCTTGAGTAGCGCTCTTTAAATACTTTATTCTTGCGGTTATGGCGGCGGTTAAAATAATTTGCATAGCCGCTTTTAATTCGATGCATAGATTTAGAGAGGTTATTTATGGAAGTTTCCATAAGAAAAGAATATCCTTTTGGCAAGAGAACATAGCCATAGAACGTGAGTTTACTCCTGATTTTTTGCTGACGGAGTAGCTTTATAAAATGAAGTCTGTCTTCATCATCTCTAAATATATTTGTACTGCTTCTTCCCTCAGAACTTATGTAATATGTTAAATTTCTGCCCTCTATTCTTGTAGCCTGAGCCATGTTTCTTCCTTTCCACCCCCCCCAAGGGGTGAATAATACTTTATTTGTTCTGGGGGGATTTGTCAAGGCCTGAGATAAAGGATTTCAGATAGAATTAAAAGTGCACTATTTATGAATCCCCAAGAATGCGATTGTGCTCTGCTGCTATTTAAACCTGCCTTTAAATAAGAGGTTTTAATCGTAGCTCAACAATTATCTAAAAAGTTCTCTGACAAACCCTCCATGAAAAAAAGACGTTTTTCTTATCCTCTGCTTTTAATGCTATGTTCTTTGAGGTAGTCGAGGAAAAAGGCGAGCGTAGTGAAGATCATTAGGCTTAACATCCCAGCTAATATGACATTGCGCTTCTTTTTGGGTGCCACAGGATATAGAGAAGATGTCGGTTCTTTAATGAATTCGGCATAATCGATTCTCGCTTTTTTATCTTTTAAATAAGAAATTTCAGTCCTGACAATTTCAATCTCATTTTTATTGACTATAATTCCATTGTTTATTGTGTTGATTTCATTCTTTATTTTCCCAATTTCATTCTTTATATTATCAATTTGAGTGTAAATGTCATCGATCTGAGTTCTTGTATCATCGATCTGAGTTCTTATATCATCGATCTGAGTTCTTATTTGCTCAATTTGATTATCTGTCTGTTTAATTGTTTTTTTCTTGAGCTCAATCTCTAAATTTATGTTCTCCTGAGTAATATATTCATTACTTAACTTTTCGTCTAACGTATTATAGTATCTTAAATTATTTTGAATTTCGTTAGAATAAAGCAAAATACTCAAAGCATTTTTATCGCTTCCTGATTTAAGCACTTTTCTTTGTTCTTCTTCTATTTTATCAATCCTATTTTTAACTTCCTTCATCTCTTCTGTGATAGATTTTGCCCTCTTTTGGGAAATTTTAAATTTATTTTTTAAAGTAATAATCTCGTCTCCTATCATTTTTTTTTCTATTTCTTTTGACTCTATGTTTAAATTTTTTAATTTTATTGCATTCTCTTTTGTTTTTATGACATTCTCTTTGTCTTTAATTCTATTTTGCCTTGTCTTTATCTCGTTTTTTTTATCTTCAATTAATATTTTTATTAGTTTTATTGAGTTTTTTTTATCTTTTATTTCTATTTCTTTTGATTTTATCACATTCTTTTTGGATTCTACCTGAGTATCAATGCCCTTGATTTCTACATCAATTTTTTTATCCAAGTCTCTTTTTAAATGAGAAAAAAGCGAGTATAAAATGGGCATAGCCTTTTCTACGTCATTTACTCTTGTGGAAATTCGCACCATTTTCGTTTCTTTTATATTTTTAGCCTTAAAATTCGGGAGCCCCCTGGCATCAAGATTTAGCTCTGCGGCAATTAAATTATTGTAAGTTGCTTCGTTAATCTGACCTGCTATTTGTTTGGGATCGACTGGAAGTATTTCTTCAAATCCACCTCCTCCGACCTGGATAAAAAATTTGCTCGGCATAATTATGGCCTCGATTTCCCACACCGACGGCTGAAGAGAGCTATAGATTCCAACAGCAACGATTAAGAAAAAGGTGGGAATTATGATGAGCCATTTCCTTTTCCAGATGACATTCAGGTAATCTATTAATTCCCTTTCATTTTCATATTCATTCATGAGTTCCTCTTTTTTCTAGACCTTTTTGAGCTATATATACCACTCCCTCTTGAATTTCAAGTGAAATTTTTTCTATTTATCTATTCAAGAATTGTGCAGATTATTCTATAGCTTTTATAATCATCGATAGAAGCTCTTCCCACCTTGACCCACTCTCCTTCTGGTAGAAAATTCGCGCGGGCAAAAGATTTTGAGCTTTCGACGCGCTCAGCCAGTTCATCCTCCAGGAAGAAATGAATAGTAACACTATGATAGGTCTTTGGCTTTCTGACAAGTATTTCTTTTATAATAGCATCGGATAGTTCATTGACTTTCTGACTATTTGCTTTCTTCAGCAAGCAAACCCAGTAGAATCTGTGAAGAGGCTCATAGCCAATTGTCTCAGTTTTTAGAATTTTGAATTGAACACCTGTCAAGTTAATAATTTCTTGGGTATCGATTTCAGCTCCAACCAACTGAATCGCTTTGAATATAGCTTCTTTTTCTAGCTCTTTGTTACAGGATAAGCTAAAGGTTATAAAGGTAAAACTGATAAGGATGAAAATGGTCCCAACTTTTTTCATGTCTTCCCCCGGTATTAATAATCCCCTCCTTAATAAAAGG